>Ga0070665_100000232_pt1 | contig 92207 bp, 101 predicted proteins | sample KBSS13metaG_FD_65862 | JGI IMG/M metagenome (GOLD analysis project Ga0070665, IMG submission 65862) | Switchgrass rhizosphere microbial communities from Kellogg Biological Station, Michigan, USA - KBS S1-3 metaG | ecosystem: Host-associated > Plants > Roots > Rhizosphere > Soil ... | reverse complement strand
GCCACGGCCCGGACGGGTGGGCAACGGAGGCTTCAGCGCTGCGGCAGACCCGCGAGCCGCAGTGCCGCGTCCCGTACGATCGCGCGCTGACGTGCCGGCGGCGCGGCGCCCCATTCCGCGATCTCGCCGAGCGTGCGGCCGCAGCCGCGGCAGGCCCCGGCGTGCGCATCCATCGTGCAGACCGAAGTGCAGGGGGAGGGCATCGCCTCCTCGGGCATGACTAGCTGCCGAAGCCCTGGCCGAGGAAGCCGGGCACCGGGCCGTTCCAGCCGCCATCATCCTCGCCGTCCGGCTCGTCGCGCCGGTCGCGGCGCGGTGGACGCGCGTCGCGGGCCGGACGCGGCTCGCGCTCGGCGCGCGGCTCGCGTTCGGCACGCGGCTCACGCACGGGCCGCGGTTCCCGCTCCGCACGGGGTTCGCGCTCGGCGCGGGGCTCACGCGGCGGGCGCGCTTCGCTATTGTCGCCGCGCGAACGGCGGCCGCGGCGCGGACGGTCCTCACTTTGGTCGGCATCCGCAGGCGCCGGCCCTTCTTCCCGGGCCGGCCGGTCGCTGCCGTCCAGACTCATCTCCTCGATCTTCGTCTTGGTGAGCTTCTGGATATTGTCGATCGACTCCGCATCGGCGCTGGTCACGAGGCTGATCGCGGTGCCGGTCTTGCCCGCGCGGCCGGTGCGGCCGATGCGGTGGACATAATCGTCCGGGTGCCAAGGAACGTCATAGTTGAAGACGTGGGTGACGCCTTTGATGTCGAGGCCGCGGGCGGCGACGTCGGACGCGATCAGGATGTTGATCTCGTCGCCCTTGAAGCGGTCCAGCTCCGCGATGCGGTCGCGCTGCTCCATGTCGCCATGGATCTGGCCAACCTTGAGATGGCCACGCTTCAGTGACGTGGCGAGCTCGCGCACCGTGGTCTTGCGGTTGCAGAAGACGATGGCCGTGCGGACGTCGTCCTGACGCAGCAGCTGGGCGAGCGCGTCGCGCTTCTTGCGGCTGTCGACGCGCAGGATGCGCTGCTGGATCAGCATGTTGGTCTGCGCCGGGCGGGCGACCTCGATCTGCTTCGGATTGTCCAGGAACTTGTCGGCCAGCTTCTTGATCACCGGCGGCATGGTCGCGGAGAAGAGCAGGGTCTGCCTTTGCTTGGGCAGCTTGGTGCAGATTTCCTCGATGTCCGGGATGAAGCCCATGTCGAGCATCCGGTCCGCCTCGTCGATGACGAGCAGGCTGCAGCCGTTGAGCATGATCTTGCCGCGGCCGAACAGGTCCATCAGGCGGCCGGGCGTCGCGATCAGGACGTCGACGCCTTTCTCCAGCTTCTTGATCTGGTCGGCCATGTTGGTGCCGCCGATCAGCAAAGCCATGTTGAGCTTGTGATATTTGCCATATTTGTCGAAATTCTCCGCCACCTGCATGGCGAGCTCGCGGGTCGGCTCGAGGATCAGCGAGCGCGGCATGCGGGCACGGCTGCGGCCCTCGCCGAGAATGTCGATCATCGGCAGCACGAAGGCGGCGGTCTTGCCCGTGCCGGTCTGCGCGATGCCGATGATGTCGCGCATCATCAGCACGGAGGGGATGGCCTGGCGCTGGATGGGCGTAGGCTCGTCATAGCCCGCTTCCGTGACGGCGCGGAGCAATTCGTCTGAAAGGCCGAGATCGGCAAAGGTCATTGTCTGTCCGGGATTGGCGCCAGCTTCAACGGCGGGCGTTTCACGCGCGAGCGCTTGTACGCGCACGGACACATTGTCAAGGAATCAGGACCCTAAGGTTGGCGCGGGCGCAGGATGCGGAAGCGCTCGATTTCGCACGAACCGCCCGAGCGGGCGCGAAACTCGTCGCGGTTGGCGCAGACCATGCCGTCGCGGTTCGGCTGGAAATAGACGCCGAGATAATAATCCATGGCCGGGCAGGCCCGCTCCAGCCGCGCCCGAATCCGGGTCGAGTCCCTGAGGATCAGGTCGACGCTTTCCTGGCCGATCTGGGCGGCGCCGAGAATCTGGCGGACCGGGATGCAGCGGGGGCCGCGCTCCTCCTCCCAGACGATATTCTGCCGGAGATTGCCCGGGCGGTTGCCGGCCCGCGGCACTGGCGCGACGCGGATGATGAACTGCTGATAGATGGTCACGCCCCGCCCGGTGTCGGACATGCGCGTCTGATCGTCGCTGTTTCCGGTGGAAACAAGCAAAAGCAGGGCGGCCGCGGCCACCCGGATCATATCCGGACCTCCATCGCCGCCCGGAATTCATGGGCCCGCTTGAACGAGAGATTAATTTGCCCGGCCCCCTTGGCCATATTATCCGGTCGCATGGTCTATGATCGGGACGCTCTGCTGGACAAGCTGCGGGCATTGCTGGGTCCGAAGGGGTTCAGCAGCGACCCGGACGCGCTGGCGCCATGGCTCAGCGACTGGCGTGGGCGCTATCATGGCCGGGCCGCGGCCTTGCTGTCCCCGGCCGGCACGAACGAGGTCGCCGCGATCGTGGCGCTCGCCGCCGAAGCGGGCGCGCCTTTGGTCCCGCAGGGCGGCAACACCTCTATGGTTGGCGGCGCGACGCCGGACGCCTCGGGCGAGGCGCTCCTGCTATCGACCCGGCGCCTCAACCGGATCCGGAGCCTCGACGCGGCGGCGGGGATCGCGGTCTGCGAGGCGGGGGTGATCCTCGCCGCACTGCACGAGCGGGCGCTGGCCGTGGGCCGTCGTTTCCCGCTGACGCTGGGCGCGCGCGGCTCGGCGACGATCGGCGGCCTCGTCTCGACCAATGCCGGCGGCACCCAGGTATTGCGCTTCGGGCCGATGCGCGCGCTCGTGCTCGGTCTGGAGGCGGTGTTCCCGGACGGCAGTGTCTTCGACGGGCTGACCGCGCTCCCGAAGGACAATCGCGGCTATGATCTGCGCCAGCTGCTGATCGGCGCCGAGGGCACGCTCGGCATCGTCACCGCGGCGAGCCTGCGGCTCGTGCCCGCGATCGGCGAGCGGGCAGTGGCCTGGGTGGGCGTCGAGACCGCGCCGCGCGCCATGGCCTTGCTCCGCCATCTCGAGGCGACGATGGGCGAGGCGATCGAGAGCTTTGAGCTGGTGCCGAAGACCGCTCTGGACCTGGTGCTCGCCCATATTCCCGGTGCCCGCCCGCCGCTCGCCGCGCCGGCGCCCTGGAATGTGCTGATCGAAGCGGTCGCGCCCCTGTCCGCGCCCGGGCCGGAGCCTTTGCTTTACGAAGGGCTGCGCTCGGCGCTGGAGACAGGCATTGCGAGCGACGCGGTGATCGCCGCAAGCGAGGCACAGGCCGGCGAATTCTGGCGGCTGCGCGACTCGATCTCCGAAGCCGAGAAAAAGGACGGTCCGGCCGCCAAGCACGATATTTCGGTCGCGGTAGAGGCGATGGCCGGCTTCATGACGGAGGCTGCCGCCGCGGTGGAGGCCCGTTTCCCCGGCACCAGGGTCAACGCCTTCGGCCATCTCGGCGACGGCAATGTCCATTTCAACGTCCGCGCGCCCGAGGGCGCCGCACCTGCCTGGGTGGAGGAGGAAGGCGGTGGCGTAAGCCGCTACGTCCACGATCTGGTGACGGCGGCCGGCGGCTCGATCTCGGCCGAGCATGGCATCGGCCAGATGAAACGCGACGAACTGGCGCGGCTCGCCGATCCGGCGCGGCTCCATGCTTTGCGCGCGATCAAACGGGCGCTGGACCCGAGGGGAATCATGAATCCCGGCAAGCTCGTCCCCTGAAGGGACGCGTTCAGCAGAGGCTTGAACATGGCCGCGTTCGACAATAGACAGCGGCACCTTGAATTCACTGCGGCGGCTTCTGCCCCGCTCCCGAAAAAGTCATGGAGAATCAAATATGGCGACCCAGCCGCCGCAAGCGACCAATTTGCCGGTCTTCTACAACAATCTCGCCCCGCTCTCGAGCTCGGTCCATGCCAAGTTCAAGGTCCGCTCGACGGACCGCGCGCCCTATCTCGCCAAGGTCAACGCGATTCCGCTGACCATCGACGAGTTCATCACCGCGCAGCGCCATTATCCGATCGTCTTCTCGACCGGCGACAATCCGGTGCCGCTGGCGCTGATGGGTCTCAATGACGGCGTGAACGTCTTCCTCGACGACGAGGGCGTGCCGCACCAGCCGGTCTACATTCCGGCCTATGTGCGCCGCTATCCCTATCTGCTCGCCAAGCTGGAGCCGACGGCAGAGGAGCTGTCGCTCTGCTACGACCCGACCAGCGACCTGATCGGCGAGACGGTCGAGGGCGAGGCCCTGTTCGACGGCGACAAGCCGAGCGAGACCCTGAACGGCATTCTGAAATTCTGCGAGGATTTCGAAATGGCCGCGCAGCGCACGACCGCCTTCATCAAGGAGCTGAACGATCTCGGCCTGCTGATCGACGGTGAGGTCACCATCCAGCCCAATGACTCGCAGACGCCCTTCCTCTATCGCGGCTTCCGCATGGTCGACGAGGAGAAGCTCCGCGAGCTGAACGGCGACGTGCTGCGCCGAATCAACCAGAACGGGATCATGGCGCTGATCGTCGCCCATCTCTTCTCGCTGCCGCTGATTCGCGAGGTCTTCGGCCGCCAAATGCAGCAGAACAAGGTCCCGACGCAGACCGACGCCCTGCAGCCGCTGGGCAACGCCTGAATCCAGACGCCTGCAAGGCATTGAATGCGGCCTGGCGGCACTGTCCGCCGGGCCGTTTTCTTTGCCCAAAAACTTTTTCCCGTTTCCTCTTGAAACGGGAATCCCCTTTCTTAAATCGGATTCAGCGCCGCCGTACCCCCCCTTTACGCCGGCGCTACGCTCTCCCCTATCGCAAGCGGGGGAGGGCACCTCCCTGAACCTGGCCGCCTCACAGAAATGTGGGGCGGTCATTTTTTGTTTCGACGGGGTTGGTGACCATGACTTGCGGCCTTCGGCCGCGGCTGGCACGAAACCGCCATGACACCTGCGCAACAAGCCATCGAGACTGTCTACCGGGGATTCAAAGCGCCGACGCCACCGGTGATCGAAGGCTGCCCCTGCTGTCTGGACACGCGCGGTGTCGATGTCTTGCTGACGACTCCACTGAGGCAATTGAGCGGTCAGGCGCTGGGGCGCTATGTTTCCGGCGCCTTCCTCACCGTGGGCAGCGAGCGCGATTTCAAATATCTGCTGCCGCGAATTCTGGAGATTGCGGTGAGCGCGCCCGGGGAGGCTACCAATCCGGAAATTATCTTGGGCAAACTCGCCCTCGCGAACTGGCGGTCATGGCCTGCCAGCCAGCGCGAGGCGGTCGAGAAGCTCATCCACATCTGGTTCGAGCAAGCCCTTGCTCAGGACCTGGCGGAGGCCGACGATGGCTGGATTGGCCAGGAATCGGAGAGCGTGCTCTGCGGCGCCGCGCGGGCAGGATTGCCGCTGGCGCCCTGGCTGGCGCGCTTGGGCGAGCCGGACGCGGTGCCCGTCCTCGCGAAAATGAAAGAGCGATTTCCCCGCCATCTCTCCGCCTTCTGGGAGGATGTCCCGGCAGCGTTCGGTGAGCTGTCGCAGTGTCTCGCGGACGGGTCGCCCGAGCGGTCGTGACCGGCTGCTATTCCGCCGCCAGCGCCTCCTGGCCGCTCAACAGCCTCTGCTCGATCGCCTGGGCTACGCCCGCGATGAGCCGGGCCATGCCTTCGAAGCCCGGACCCGGCGTCCTCAAATTCTGGTCGAGATAAGCCGAGCGGTCGATTTCGATCTGCAGCGCGTGGATGGCGGCGGCGGGGCGGCCGTGCCGGGCGACGATATAGCCCCCCGCATAAGGTGCGTTGCAGGCGGTGCGGTAGCCCATGGCGCGCGAGGCGGTCATCGCCGCGTCGAGCAAGTCCGGGCTGATCGTGGTGCCGTGCCGGTCTCCGAAGACGATCGTCGCCGGGCGGGCGCCGTCATTTTCGGGCCGGTGGCGTGGCGGCATCGAGTGGCAGTCCAGCAAGACCGCATCGCCGAACCGGGCCTTGGCCGCGGCCAAAGCCTCGCCCAGCGCCTCATGATAAGGCTGGTGGATCGCGCCGATCCGCCGCTCGAACTCGGCGCGCGGGATGCGCTCGCGCCAGATCGGGCCGGAGCCGGTGATCCGCGACGGGATCAGGCCGAGGCCGCCGCGCGTGCGCGCCGACTGAACGAGGCTGCCGGGCGGGGGCGGCGGGGCGATGAGCGACGGGTCGATCTCGCGCTCGTCGCGGTTGAGATCGATCTCGAGCCGGGGCGCGCGGGCGACGAAGGCGGTCATGCCGAGCGCGGTCGCGCGCCAGATCAAGCGGTCGACCAGCCGGTCCTCCAGCGTCTCCAGCACATCCTTCCTCAGCCGGACGGCGTTCAGCAGATGCGGCCCATAATCCCGCCCGGCATGCGGCACGGACAGGATGATCGGCGACGCGGGCCGCTCGGGCCCGATCCGGAAGAAGGGAGGGAGAGGGGACTCGGTCATGTCCGCGCCCTGATTAGGCCCGCTCCGGGACAGGTGCAATCGGCCATGCCGTGGCATATGGCAAAACGTGCATCCTTCGCGCATAAACGCGCGCCAAGGGGTTAAGCGAACGATGATCAGGATCCTGCTCGCCGAAGACGACGAATCGATGCGCGTCTATCTGGCCCGCGCGCTGGAGCGGACCGGCTATCATGTCGTCGCCGTCGACAATGGCCTCGCCGCCCTGCCGCTGCTGGAGAGCGAGCCGTTCGACCTGCTCCTCACCGACATCGTCATGCCGGAGATGGACGGCATCGAGCTGGCCCAGAAGGCGGCCGAGATCGCGCCCGACATCCGCGTCATGTTCATCACCGGCTTCGCCGCCGTCGCCCTCAAGGCCGGCCGCAAGACCCCGGACGCCAAGGTCCTCTCCAAGCCCTTCCACCTGCGCGACCTGGTCGCCGAGGTGGAGCGCATGTTCATGACCGAGGATCAACACGGAAGATTGTGACCCGGGCGGGGTTGCGCACCCCAAGGCCCCTCGCTACATGGCGCCCTCCGAGTGGGCGTGTAGCTCAGTGGTAGAGCACTGTGTTGACATCGCAGGGGTCGCAAGTTCAATCCTTGCCACGCCCACCAGTTTCCCCTCAGGAAGTCATTGAAAACGCTGGTAGCGTCCGGTCACCCCGCCGGACGCAGCCATGCAGATTCCGGTTCCATCGTTCACTGACACAACCGTGACACAGTGAGGTCGATAAATGGCTACCATAACGAAGCGAGGGACCGGCTGGTTCGCTCAGGTGCGGCGCAAGGGACATGCGCCCCAATACCGAACGTTTTCGACAAGGGTTGACGCTCAGATGTGGGCGCGTGAGCAAGAGGCTCTCATTGATAAGCAGCTTGCTCCACTGGACCTGAGGACCTTACGCACCTCGTCCTTGGGGGACATAATGAGGCGTTATCTTGTGGAGGTCACGCCTAAGAAACGCAGCGCCGAGTCCGAACGACTGAGGCTAACGAAGCTCCTCCGGGAGCCCCTTTGCGACAACTCTCTTGCCGACCTGACGCCGCGCGCTCTCGCGGCCTACCGCGATGCCCGACTGGCAGTCGTTAAACCGGGAACGGTGCGGCGTGAGCTTTCGCTGATTCATCACGCGCTGGACGTTGCTCGGCGCGAATGGGGGATGGGATTGCTGCAAAACCCCGTGGAGCTTGTGTCTCAGCCGCCGCTGAACAACGCTCGGGATCGGCGATTGCAGAAGGGGGAAGCAACGAAGCTAAACGATGCCCTAGCTTTGACCCGGAACCCCCTGGTCGCGCCTATGGTTCATTTCGCAATTGAAACCGCCATGCGGCGGGCGGAAATCCTGGCGCTGGAATGGCGGCATATCGACCTCACGGAACGAACCGCCCACATACCTTGGTCAAAGACGGGGAAGAGGCGTACCATCCCTCTGACAGACGCTGCATTGGCGGTCTTGGAGATGCGGTCGCGCGATGGGTCAGAGGGGCGGGTGTTTCCAATGACGGCCGTTGCGTTCCGCCTAGCGTGGGAAAGAGCGAGACGGCGGGCTGGCCTTGGCGACCTTCGGTTTCACGACCTTCGGCACGAGGCAATTTCGCGGTTTTGCGAGCTTGGCCTCACAATACCAGAGGTTGCTGTGATTAGCGGCCATAGGGACCCACGGATGCTTTTTCGCTATGCCCATCTGAGGCCTGGTGAATTGGCGCGGAAGCTGTCCGGGCGCTCGTGGCAGGGTGAGGTGGAGAACCTATCCGCCTAGTCGCCTGAACTGCTTGCCAGCCTGACGCGGACGTCGGTCACGATGCGCTCGTGGCCACGTCTCGCGTCTTCCAGCGTGGCATACCAACCCAGCATCTCTAGCCCGCAGTCGTTGGTAATCGAAGTCCAGAACAGCGTTGGCCGGCCACCGAACCCCTCGTGGGACCAAGGCCGCCCATCCACGTCGATTTTTGCCTTGCCGTCAAACGAAGTCATGACATTGACCTCAGGCGCCACCTCTGTCTCGGCCACCACCAGGAGCTGATTGTAAGGGTCATTGCGCGTAACGCCGGGACGGAACTCGCTTATAGCCCCGTCTTCGCTGAGATCGAAATACCGGTAACGGTCCTTCACTTTGCACTGTCCTAGCGTGACACCGGCTGCCGCTACACTGTCACAGTTTCTGTGACTGATGCAAGATGCCCGAGAGGTGGCCTATGGCCATCAAGCGAGGGACGACGCCGGGATTCCGCGATGCGCGATACCGGGCGTTGATTGAGATATTGGTGGCTCGTCGGAAGGCGATGGATCTTACTCAACAGGAATTGGCCGAGCACCTCGGGCTCCATAAGCAATTCGTATCGCGCGTGGAGCTTGGCGAGCGTCGTCTCGACGTCATCGAATTTTGTGACTTCGCCCGAGCCTTGAGTTTAGAACCGGCGACGTTGGTCGATGCTATCGGCGAGGTGGCCTAGTCGCCGCTATCAAGTCGCAGTGTTCCCAAATCTCGCGAAACGAGGTTGCTTGGTCGCGAAGCAATCCGCTCCGGAAAACTCCGCCGAGAGGGTTGTCTTCTGTTTGTGCTCGAAGGCGTCGATGTAGTGAAGGTCGCCGATGATGAAGAGGATTTTGGCGCCTGATTTTAGGTCGATTTCGTCCTGGGGGGAAATCGCCGTGTCCCCAAGGATCGTGAACTTCATTTTTCCGCTGGGGTGATATGTCGTATCGGGCCGTTCGCTTTCCTTAAAATCGTCAAGGGCAAAATCGTCTCCCGGTTGGCCGACAATCCCCCTCACTCGCACGGCGCACCCCGACGCCGGGGTGTGTCCGTAGTTCATTATGGTTAGAAGTATCTTCGGTCTTGCGCCGGCCGTGATGGTCACTCTTTCGACCGCGAGCGTGATGTAGGCACGCAACTCCCGTTTTGCGGTTTTGTCCGAAATCTCATTCGATTTTGTCGCTGTTCGTACAGCTTTGAGGGTTAGAATGATCGTCCCAAAGAGGCCCGCAAGACCGAACAGATTGATCCAGAACTGCCACTTTGCCCAGCGGGCTGCTCGGTGGGCTGCATCGGCTGCTTGGTACTGGGCACAAAGTTCACTTTCATCGCGACTTGATGGGCTGCGGCAAGGTTGTTTGAATACCCAGCGCGCGTCATTTGAAAGTGGAGGGGACGGACCGCCATCTCTGTATGTTGGATAATCTCTCGGTTTGTGAGCGTCAGTGGATCCGATAGTGAACCCGAGCGCAAACGTGCACAGCACGAGTCCGAACGACGCAACGGAGCATAGAACTATGCTAATCGCTCGCACGTATCTGCCCCCCAGCTGAATTTGGAGGCATCTCGTATTTTTGCGGTAAAGTCTAGGCCGCGACGTGTCGAAAGAAAAATGTCTAGTTAGGCGTGGCCGGTGCCTTCGCCTTCATCATTTCCATCATGGTCGTCGCCGCTATCCGATTTGAACTTGGCTGGAAGCCGCGTTGCCCCGACAATTGTTGGCGATTTGAACGCGTCGGAGCGAATGATCTGGGCTATGCCCGTTGCGCCCTCATATACCAACGCCCAGTGCCTTAGGAACGACCGGCCAAGGACTACGTCATGACCATGGCCGCTCGCCGAGAGATTCACTGCTGCAAAATGTCCGTAGTCAGTCCATTCGAGGGCCGGCACGTATACCTGCACGTTGAACAGGTCGACCTCGGTACGACCGTCCATGCCGCCGATGTAGCCGTGGTCCACCGGAGAAAGCTTGAGCGCCAATGCCAATTCAATGTCGATGCAGTTGATTGACGCTGCAGTGTCGATGATGGCCTTGATCCGCGTAGCCGGGAGCGAAGGGGGACCTGTGGCCTCCCCTGGACGGAAATCCGTATCAAGTCCGATATCGACGAGAAGCGTCGGCCCGTAGAGTTCCAACAGTGCCGGTCCCGTCGAACCTGCGTGGTCAAACCCGCAGTGTGTCGATGGGATGGAATGGGCCATAAAGCACTGACGTTGGAAGGGTAACGGACTGCGACCCGATCCTACGGATCAGGTAAGGGCCGCTGCCGAAGCGAGCCACGGCGTCGGCCGCAGCGTCCTCGTACTGCTCATACGTACCCTCGTGCTTGCGGTTAAAGAACAGCGCCCACTGCCCGAACGCCTTGTCCTCAAGGACAGTGCGCTCGGCCTCGTAGGCCTTGATGTTCTCCCGCAGCGTGGCTGGCTCTGCCATAGTACCTTCCATAAGCGCGGCCTGCATGTCCGTCCCCCCGTGAACCCGCCTACCGGCTATTTGTTTCGATAATCTTATGCCGGTCGGCCCCTGAACGGCCGCCGAACCGCTGCGGGGACGATCATCATCGCCGCAGAGTCCATTGCGACCGCCGGTTCCGGCGGCTTCGCAAGCAATGTCAGTCAAGTCCGGCGGCCTTTAGCCTGCTCGGACCAAGAGGAAACTTTCAGGCGGGCCTTCGCTTCGTTCACACCTTGGCCAGGCGTTCTTGAACTCGGACATGATGGCCTCCCTTTGGTCTCCTTGTGGCACCGCAATAACACATCCCTAGGGGCAGGTACCATCACCAATGTAATACACACCCGAGGGAAATCCATCGTTTTCCTTGCAAAAAATAGAACATTATTCTCGATTCGGGTAATTGCTAACGACTCGCAAGCGCACGCACCTGCGTTGCCTGCGCGTGTGCCCGGCACAGATTCCCCTCGTGGTGATTGTAATTTGTTTCGAGTCGGTAACCATTTTTCGATTATTCCTTGCCCCCGCTGGGCGGTGAGGCTGATGTCCATTTTCGGGACCTGGAGACGCCATCAATCCCGATGCGTGGGACCCATTTCGGCGATCTTGCTGGATGTGGAGTGTGCCAGACGTAAGCTTGAGACTGGGCAACGCGGGCTTTCGCAAAGTTTGCATAGCTGACCTCTCGCGCATGAAATCATGCCCCACGTCTCATCGACGCGCCTTGGTACGGGCGCTTTTCCAACATGTATCCAACAATCGACTGATGCGGAGCAATGAGGGTTCGCTTACTCGCGACCCCGCCACGAGAGGGGCGCGCAAACTTGACGGGCGACACCCAGTTCAACAAACTCCCACTAACAACAGCAGCACAGCGGCTTTAGCGGCTTTTTTGAAGTAGCTCTCGCCCACCAGAAATCTCTCGAAATCCGAAAGGGGACCCGCAAAAGGGACCCCCGGACGTTTGCAAAAGTGTGCCGCCGCTCGAGGTCGTTGAAACGCGACGAGACCTAGAAAAACCCTTGTGCAACCAATAAGAAAAGTGTAACATTAGTCGCAACGTTCCTTGCTACAAACGAGACATTTCAATGGCGATTGGGAAGCACGTAGCCTACTATCGGGTCAGCACTGCGCGGCAGGGCCGTTCGGGTCTGGGGCTAGATGCGCAGCGAAGGGCGGTTCAGGAGTATCTGAACGGCGGCAGTTGGGAACTAGTCGGCGAATTTGTCGAGGTCGAGAGCGGTAAGCTTGATGCGCGCCCGCAGCTCCAGGAGGCGCTGAGCATGTGCGAACTTACAGGCGCAACTTTGGTGGTGGCCAAGTTGGATCGTCTCAGTCGCAACGTGGGGTTTCTCGCGCGACTCCAAGAGAGCCGGGTGCGGTTCATTGCTGCGGATATGCCCGAAGCCAACGAAGTGACCGTGCAGATATTCGCTGTCATTGCTCAAGCCGAACGGAAGGCCATCTCTCGCCGTACTAAGGAGGCGCTGGCGGCCGCAAAAGCGAGAGGCGTGGTTTTGGGCGGTAATCGAGGAAACCTCCACGATCTTCGGAAAGGCCCTACGGTGAGCGCCGTAGTCCGGGGGGAGCAGTCGTTGAAGCGCGCTCAACTTGTAGGTTCGCATATCGACGCGGCTCTTGCTGCAGGAGCGACATCCCTCCGTCAGATTGCTGCTGCGCTGAATGGGCGGGGCTTGGTCGCGCCTCGGGGCGGGGCTTGGTCGGCTCATCAGGTCGCCAGGATTGTTGCTAAGTTGAAGGCGGCAGCGCCGGTCTAGGTGCAACAGCGCCTCACATGCCGACGCGCGGACTGTCCCTGATTTGCCGAAACGGCCATGTGCTTGAAATGCACTGAAATCCTCGCTTTACCCCCGGCGCCATGGAGACATTTGACGCCAGAGAACGTGATAACGCGCGGTACATGCAGCTCGACGGCGCCGCTGATTCCGAACCAGCTAAGCAAATGGTCGATAGCCTCGCCCTTGGCTTCGCGAGGCGAACATCGACCCGCAAACCGAGCAAGCCGTTCACCGCAGCGGTCGGCGCTTTACTGTGCGATCTCCTTCGCAATGCGGAAGGGAACCCAGTACGGTGGGGTTATCGCTCGTTGGGTCACGACACCTTCAGCCGTCAGAGGATTGGCTGTCGCGCCTTCGTAAGGGCAGTGGTCGAGATGGAACACCACGGGGCGCTGGAGCGACGCCTGGGACATCAGCAATGGTCGAACATGGGGGACGGGCCGGCAACTCTGTCATGGGCACGGGCGACGCGTTTCAGGGGAACCCGGTGGCTCTTTCGGCTCGCTGCCGAGAGCGGTGTGACACCTGAGAATTGGGCTCAACATTTCGCCGTCATTGAGCCGGAGAAAGCCAGCGCAATACGGAGCCCACTGGTTTGCCGCCGGTCTAAATCCCGCATAGCTGGGGAGCGACGCAAGGGCGCCGACGTGCGCCTCGACCTGTCGGACCCGATGGTGCGGGCGCTGCATGACCGAGTAGTCAGGCTGAACGAATTTTTTTCAGACCATGTCATTGGCGGACAGCAGCACCTCGGCTTTAGACGCATATTCAACGAGGGGGGTGAAGCCGGCTATCGCTGGAACAAGGGTGGAAGGCTCAATAGCATCGGAGGTGGTTACCAGACTGCGAAAAAGGCCGAACGTGCCGCGATGACCATTGACGGAGAACCCGTCGTGGAGATCGATATCCGCGCCAGCCAGCTCACCATCCTTCATGCTCTGAACGACTTGCCCATCAATGCTGCCGAGGACCCGTATCTGGTCGAAGGAATCCCCAGGGAAGTCGTAAAGGCTTGGATATTGATGACCCTTGGCCATGATAGGCTCCACAGTCGCTGGTCTGAGTCCGCGGAAGAGCAGGTGAGGGCGCGTTTCGAGTTCGACCTTCAAGCTGAGTTCCCGCTCGGGAAGACTAGGGACGCCATTCTGGCAAAGTTGCCGGTCCTTGCTGATTGGGGAACTGGTTCGTTCGGGGCGCTGGACCTCCAGTATATAGAAAGTGAAATTGTCGTTGCCGCCGTGGAAACGTTGGCCTTCGTGCATGGCGTCCCTGGCCTTCCTGTCCACGACAGCATCATTGTTCCCGCGTCTCGACAAGAGTTGGCCCGGCTGGTGCTCTCGGAGGCGTTTGAACACGAGGTTGGAGTGAGGCCCCACCTGAAGGTTGGCTAGGCATGTCACCTGTAGAGGTATTCTTCTCTAGTGATGTCGAGAGTAGCTCAGGGGAGGGGCGGGCGAGGGGTATACTAGGAACATTTTATGAGCCCTGCTTCAGCATCCCCTGCCAATGGGGCGAGTGTGTTGTGAATATAATACAGTTTTCCTGACCGGTATAATTGATGGTTATCCCCGCGACTGCGCCATTTTCTCGACCGAATTAGCGCCGGCTGTGTGAACGTCTGGGCATCGTTCAATTACAGAAGGGTCCCGGCGGGGGAGGGGGTGCGAGTAAGCCGTGACGGCAGCACATTGCACCCGACCGCCCGACACCTTGGGTCCCTTGTCGGATCCATCGCGACGCTGGAACTGTCGTTCCGGATATGGAGTCCGAAGCGGAACGACAGTTCCCCCTGCATGTCGATAGGCCTTCCTCCATGGGCCGGCAACAAAGCGGGATTTGGCGTCGTAAGTCTGTGGAAACCCGGTCCCGCTGTGTCCAATACCGCCCTTACTAGATCGCGAATGACGGCGGTAACTCGCGATTCAAATCGGTAGTATGAAGGTTCAGAAAGGGCTGAGGCCGAGGAGTTCAAGCGATGCACTGGACAGTGACTATCTTGATCCTTTTTGCGGTGGCGGAGGCCTTCCGCTCGCTGCCCGGCATCATTTGGGCGATCCGCTGCCCCGCCGACAGTCCTAACTATGTCCTGCCGCCCGCCCCAATGCGGTTGATCGGGAGGCACAAGTAGTGTCCGGTATGAAGCGCCGCAGGGCAGCTGAGCGCCCAGCTGAGGGGAGCGCGGGAGGGAGGTCCGCCTTCGTCAGGCTCGCTCCTTGCAAACAGTGCAGCGAGCCCATTCCGGCCGGAGCGAAGCTGTGCCGACACTGCCATTCCCATCAAGATTGGAGGCGGCATCTAAATATCTCCAGCACTGTCCTTGCACTGTTGGTGGCACTTGTTTCGGTCCTTTCGGCCGGGGTCCCCGTCTTGGTGTCGGCGCTCGGTTCGCCTGCCTCACGACTGAGTCTCTCCAACGCGGTCGTCAGCAACGAGACGCTGTTCCTAGTGGCAACGAATACCGGGGAGCGGCCCGCAGCGATTCAGGGGGGCTTTCTTGAGTCACGGTTCTTTGAAGCGGAGTTAGTGCTGCGCAGCCCCGCCGACGCGTTTGTCGCTCCGGGAGCCCGACAGGTGGGGCTTTTCCCGAGGGTGCAAATGACCGTCGCGGAGACTCGCGAGAAAAGTGCCGCGATGCTGCGGGCAATGAATCGCAACGGCAGTTCACCGACCGGAACGGCAACCGTGTTCGTGCAGCAATCGGACGGCAGCATCACCGAGGTGCGGGTCCCGGTCAGCCTAATGGCACTTCAGATACTCTTGGACGATCATCTTGTTCGCTGCGCCAGGTCGGCCGCGCCACCCACGTTAGAGAACGGATGCGCTAGCTTTGAGGCGGCCCGGCAGGAAAATGACAGGCTCAACAACGCAATCGCCGCCGCGAACAGCGTGTCGCCTAACCGTACCGGACGCTAGGCTCCGTTCGCCTCCGTCTCCCACAGAACTTTGTGGGGCATGAATATCTCTCTCCCCTGAAGCACGCCGATTGCACCTAGGGAAATCTTGGTGAGGCCTGCCTTGTCGATGAGCCCCGCCAGCTCCACCATGCGTGACGTCTCATCGCCGGTGTCCAGCAAGGAGAACACCTCTCTGCCCAGTCGCGTCAAGATGATCGCCGATAGCTGCGTCGTGGACCCAGGTTTGCCCTGAACCAGCAACGTCAAGCGCCTCGAACGGATAACTGCATGTCCCGGCGGCCCCACCGCGAATGTTTTCGACAAGCCGCCGAGGCCCGTTACGCCTTCAACAAGGCCCAGCTGCTGCAGGTCGAGAAGCTGCGCAAGAGGGACGCCGCTGTTCCATCTCTCGCCCTGGGGGATGAAATCGGCCACTACAAACCGGCCAACGTCCTCGCAGGTTTGGGCAGTCTGCCGGTCAAGATCGGCCATAAATCGCAGGGTGAAGCGGGAGAATGTGCCCGGCTTGTTCACTTCGCCTGCCAGCACTCGCCCCCATATCTGCTGTAGGTCCTCGGACGTCGCGTCCTCCGCGTAGCGGGTGAATGAATTAAGCCAATCCTCATCGAGTTCGGGCTCCGATGCGGCCGGCCCGTTCGGTGCCTCGGCCTCGGGAGGAGGCAGGGCCTTCATCGCTTCTATCGCTTCAATTGCCACCCCGGCGGCATTTGTGAGCTTTCGCGCCCGGTCTCGCGCCGCGTCGTGCAGCAGCTGGTCGCTTCCGTCGGCGCCGCCAGCGAGTTTGCGCTCAGCGATTGCCGCCTCCAAAGCTATTCGCTGCTGTTCGATGCTATCCTTAAGGCGTTTCTTGCCGGCGCGCCCTTCAAAGAACGCCGCCGGCCAATCCAACATACTGCCTACGAGCCGATCGAGTGCGGCTACCGCGCGGCTCTTTGCTTTGATCGCTACTCCGTTCTCTTCGAGTTTGGCCGCGATTGCGACCTCCCTTGAGAGAACATCATCATCCTTGTCTGGCATTTCCGTCGTGCGCCCTATGTTGGTAGTGGCGGTTAAGCTATCCGTCATATGGCGCCGGGAGCCGCTAAGCGAGCTGTAGGGGCGTCAGGTTCATCTGCATGGGGCGGCCTACCATCGTCTGGCCGTCGAACTGGGTAGCCTCCCCGACCTCTCGGCCGGTCAGCGTCACGTCCATTGAGTCGAAATAGCCGAACACCGCCCCCTCAGAGCCCGGGGCGTGTTGCCTCACGGTGAGGTTCGCGTTCAGCGCCCCGTCCGCCGCTTCGCCTACCTTTCCGGTCCACCAATAGTGACTGTCGCCGCCCGCTATCTCATTGTCTGCCACGTTCACGACGCCATAGCACTGCGCCCCATGTACGCAGAACTGGCCTAGATAGAGTCCATCCTTCATGCTCGATTCTCCAACGGGAGCTGGCGGCCAAGCTGTTCCGCCCGGCCGCCGCTGTCTGTTCACTTAGGTCGCTAGGCCGCCTTCAGAAGCTTCATCTCGATCGTCATGTTCACGCCCGGCGCGCTTGGCGTTGAGGCCGTGAGGGTCGCCGCCTCTTCTCCGCCGGACCCGTGGAAGGTCAGCACAAAAGTGTTCAGCGGGCCGAAAACTGACGGCATCCCCTGGTCATGCCGCTGAACGTTCAGCTGCCCCCCGAGGACGTCGTTGGCAACGTTCAGGCTGCCATCCCACGCGAACGCGGTGTCACCGCCGGCTACCCGGTCGCCATTCTTGACGATCACGCCAGCACCGGCACCGAAGGGGGTCTGAAACTTGACCCCGTAAAGTCCGTCTTTCATCTCTCGCTTCCTTCGCTACTTGATGCGGTCGCCATGCCCCGGCCGCGTGGGCTCATCTATCTGCCGCTCTTGTGCTTGGTCGCATCGGCCAGCCGGTACGACATGCCCGCCTTTGGGGTTGGCGGCATGGGCTTCCCCCGAACCGCCGTCACTTCCTGTCCAGTGCGCGCGCCCCGAGAACCAATTTGCTCATATTGGCCCGAGCGCGGAGCCTCTTGACCCGGCCTCAGTTTGTCTGCCATCGTTCCATCTCCGTTCTGGCTCGGGCACAACCTATTGTGCTGTAAGCCAAGTGGGGAACTATGGACGGTATTCATTGTCCCCGCAACGAATTTATGGAACATACTGAGAACTGGCGACTTTCTGACCATGCCGCCATATCGGCGCCAAAAGGTGAGGAAGCATGGCGAATCGCTGATTCGCTCCAGTTTCAGCGTGACACGGCCGCGCGTCTAAGCCGCTCTTAAGGAGATTGCGTCTCCGCAGACTGACACAACCCTGACACAGCAAGCGGCACTTGCGGCGTGGATTCCATTTGCGCTAGGGCTTCACGGAGCGTTGGAAACGACGACTTACCGAGGGATGCGCCCTCCGAGTGGGCGTGTAGCTCAGTGGTAGAGCACTGTGTTGACATCGCAGGGGTCGCAAGTTCAATCCTTGCCACGCCCACCAGTTTCCCCATCGCGATGTCAACAGCGGCGCGCTTCCGCGCCTAGTCGAACCACTCCATGATCTCGCCGGGCGACATATAGTCCTGGGCCGCAGCGTCGCTGCGCATCGCGGTGGTGCAGGCGCGATTGGCGACCAGCCGGCCGTTTCGACGGACCATGACGCCGTCGGAGAAGCTGGGCCGGTTGAGTCCGTCGCGGCCGAAGCCGGTGCGCACCGTACGGCTGTAGGCGGCATAATCATATCCGCCGTTGGCAAAGCGGATCTGTTGCGCGCCGCCGCCCGAATAGCTCTCGATCGCGACACTGAGGCCGGTCTGGCCGGGGCCAGGAAAGGCCAGCTCGATGTCGCCTGGCACGCCGAAGCGATATTGCGCGTGCGGCGTGGGCCGCTGGCCGCCGCAGACCGACACCATCTTCCGGCCGACCGGGCAGTGGAAGATGACGACCTCGCCGCGCGCGCAGAGGCTGCCGCGCGGATTGTCGATCTGTGCCGTCTCTGCATTGCTGTCCGGCGCGACGAACAGGGGCGCCGCCGCGAGCGCTGATGCGGCGAGCAGGACGCCCCCGCGCATCAGCGCCGGCCCCGCTGCGCCGGTACGGCCCGCGGCACCCTCAGCCCGGTGAAATGGGCGATGAAGGCGTACATGTCCGTATATTCCTCGATCTGCTTGTCGGTCGGCTTGCCCGAGCCGTGGCCGGCGCGCGTCTCGATCCGGATCAAATGCGGCGCGCCGTCGGGGTCGGCATTTTGCAGAGCGGAGATGTATTTGAAGCTGTGGCCCGGAACGACGCGGTCATCCGTGTCGGCGGTGGTGGCGAGGACCGGCGGATAGCGCACGCCGCTGCGGATATTGTGATAGGGCGAATAGGCCCGGAGCACGCGGAAATCCGCCTCCCGGTTCGGATAGCCATAATCGTCGACCCAGTAGCGGCCGGCAGTGAAGCGGTCGAAGCGCAGCATGTCCATCACGCCCACGGTGGGCAGCGCCGCCGCGAACAGGTCCGGCCGCTGGTTGACCACCGCGCCGATCAGCAGGCCGCCGTTCGAGCGCCCCTCGATGGCGAGATGCTCGCGGCTCGTGATGCGCTGCTGGACCAGATATTCGCCCGCCGCGATGAAGTCGTCGAAGCCGTTCTGCTTGCTGGCGCGGCGGCCGCCATCATGCCAGCTCTGGCCATATTCGCCACCGCCCCGGATGTTCGCGACGGCGAGCACGCCGCCCATGTCGACCCAGGTCATCCATTTGGGCTGGTAGCGCGGCAGCTCGGTCGCGTTGAACCCGCCATAGGCATAAAGCAGGGTCGGCTGCGGCCGCCTGGTGTTCAGGCCCCGGCGGTGGACCAGGAACATCGGCACCCGCGTCCCGTCGCGCGACGTGTAGAAGACCTGCCGGACGACGAAGTCGCGCGGATTGAGCGCGAGGCGCGGCACCGCGAAGGGCGTCGTCCGCCCCGTCGCGCTGTCATAGCGGTAGATGGCGGTCGGCTGCGCAAAGCTGGTGAAGCTGTAGAAGGTTTCGCTGCCGGCCTGGTGGCCGGCGAAGCCGCCGGCGTTGCCGATCGCCCCCGGCAGCCGGACGAGGCCGGTGCGGCGGCCGTCCAGACTGTAGGTGCGGACCTCGCTCTTCGCATCGAGCAGATATTGCGCGATCAGCTGGCCGCCGACGATCGAGGCGTCGTCAAGGGTTGCCGAATCCTCGGCCACGATTTCCCGGACGGCCAACATTGGCTGCGAGATGTCTGTGACGACGATCCGCTGGCGCGGCGCGCCGGCATTGGTGCGCCAGTAGAAGCTGTCGCCCGTATTGCCGAGATAGTCCCATTCGTTGCTGAAGCCGGTGATGATCCGGCGCGGCGCGGCCAGCTCGCGACCCGGGCCGAGGTCGACGAGGGTGATCTCGTGCCGCGCGTCCGTGCCCTCCGTCGAGGTCACGATCAGCCAGCGGCCGTCCTCGGACACCTGGCCGTTATGGGAGAGGCGCGGGCGATCCGGCGTCGCATAGACGAGCCGGTCCTGACTCTGCGGCGTGCCGAGCCGGTGGAAGTAGATGGCGTGGTTCTCGTTGGTCGACTGGAACTGGCCCGCTCCGGTCGGCTGCGGGAAGCGCGAATAGAAGAAGCCTGAGCCGTCCTTCGCCCAGTCGATATTGGAGAATTTCACCCAGCGAATTTCGTCGGGCAGCTGGCGGCCGCTGGCCACGTTCATGACGCGCAGGATCCGCCAGTCCGTGCCGCCGTCCTGGATGCTGTAGAGCAGATGGCGGCCGTCCTCGGACGGGTCCCATTCGCCGAGCGCGGTGGCGCCGTCCCGCGCCCAGTTGTTAGGGTCGATGAGCTGGCGCGGCGTGCCGTTCAGCCCCTCGCGCACCCACAGGCCGGACTGGTTCTGGAGTCCGTTATTACGCGTGTAGAAATAGAAATTGCCGGCTTTCTCCGGCATCCCGACCCGCTCGTAATTGTAGAGCTGGGTCATGCGCGCACGGATCGCGGCGCGGCCGGGCAACTGGGTCAGGAAGGCGTTGGTCGCCGCATTCTGCGCGGTCACCCAGTCACGCACCCGCGGGTCCTGCCGCACGTCATTCTCGAGCCAGCGATAGGGATCGGCGACCCGGTCCTCGAACTGCACATCGACGATGTCGCCGCGCTGGGTCGCGGGATAGACGATCTTCTGGAGGGGGGCGGGCGCTGGCTGCGCTTGAGCAATGGCGGCGAGAGGCAAGAGAAGCAGGGCGGCGAGCAGGCGCATGTGGGAAGTCTCCGCAGGCAATATGTGCAGGGGGTCTAGAGCCTTGTCAGCCCGTGGAAAAGCGCCAATGAGGGCGGCCATGAAGACGCTGCTTCTCGCGCTCGCCGCGCTGGGTCTGCCGGCCGCGGCCCTGGCGCAATCTCCCCGCCCCGCGACAACCGCCGACCCGGCCTCGCCCGCCTCCTTTGCTCCGGTCGATCCGCAGCGCCTTTCCGAATGGACCCGCCAGCTCGCCTCGGACCAGCTGCAGGGCCGCGCCCCCGGCACGGAAGGTGAGACTCGCACTATCGCCTGGCTGGTCGAGCAGTTCCGCGCGCTTGGCCTGCAGCCGGGCGGCGAGAATGGCGGCTGGACGCAGATTGTGCCGATGATCCGCACGCGCGTGCCGGAGCGCGGCGATTTCACGCTCGTCTCGCACGGCGCGCGGCTGACGCTCCGCTCGCCCGCCGACATCTATGTCAGCACCACGCGTGACGCCCAGGCCGTCACGATCGAAAGCGCGCCTCTGGTCTTCGTCGGCTATGGCGTGACCGCGCCGGAGCGAGGCTGGGACGATTTCGGCGACGCCGACCTGACCGGCAAGATTGCCGTCTTCCTGGTCAACGACCCCGATTTCGAGGCGCTTCCAACGGACGCCGTGGCGGGCCGGTTCGGCGGCCGGGCGATGACCTATTATGGCCGCTGGGTCTACAAGTTCGAGGAGGCCGCGCGGCGCGGCGCGATCGGCGCGCTCGTCATCCACGAGAGTGAGGCGGCCGGCTATGGCTGGAACACCGTGCAGGCGCCCGGTGGCGAGAATTATGCGGTGCGCCTGCAGCCCGGCCAGCGCCAGCCGGTGCTGATGCAGGGCTGGATCCAGCGGGCCGTGGCGGTCGACCTGTTCCGCCGCATCGGCATGGACTTCGAGGCGGTGAAGCGCCGCGCGCGCGTCGTCGGCTTCCGTCCGATCGATCTCGACGCGACCCTCTCGACGAACCTCACCGCGCAGGTCCAGCATATCGAAAGCCGCAATGTCATCGCCCGCCTCCCCGGCGGGCGGCGGCCGAACGAGACGGTGATGTTCTCCGGCCATTGGGACGCTTATGGCAGTGGCCCGGCCGACGCGAATGGCGACACGATCCGCAACGGCGCGCATGACGACGCCTTGGGCGTGGCCGGCCTGCTGGAAATCGCCCGCCTCGCCGCTGCCGGCCCGCGCCCGCAGCGCACCTTGCTCTTCGGCATCTGGACCGCGGAGGAGAGGGGCATGCTCGGCTCTTATTATTATGCCGATCATCCACTCTATCCTGCCGACCAGATGGCCGCGAACCTGACCCTCGACACGCTCCAGTCGGCCGGCCCGGCGCGCGACGTGATCCTGATCGGCCAGGGACAGAGCGATCTGGAGGACCGGATGGCGCGCCACGCCGCCGCGCAGGGCCGCCGGGTCACGCCGGACGCGCAGCCGCAGCGCGGCCTCTTCTACCGCGCCGACCATTTCCCGCTCGCCAAGCGCGGCGTGCCGGTGCTGCTGCTGATGGCGCTGGGCGGCGGCGCTGATCTGGTGACCGGCGGCCGGGAAGCGGGCGACCGCTGGGTCAGCGAGTTCACCGCCCGCTGCTACCACCAGACCTGCGACGAATGGACGCCCAGCTGGGATTTGCGCGGCGCCGCGCAGGACGTCTCGCTCGCCTATCGGATCGGGATGGAGCTGGTGAACAGCCGCGCCTGGCCGCAATGGCGCCCGACCTCCGAGTTCCGCGCCGTTCGCGAGGAAACGGCGCGGCTGCGGCGGCGCTAGATGATGATGTCGTTCGGCATATTGGTCGCCTTATAGGCGCGCTTGCTCGGCGGGATGGCCCCGCGCTCGAAGACCCCGCCGCTGATATTCTTCAGGGCCTTGGACAGGAACATGCGCAGGTATAAGCGCCAGGCCATGCTCATGGCGAAGGTGATGCTCCAGGGCTGGTTCCCCTAGTGGACGGCGCGGTTGGCTTGCTCGGCCTTGGTGGCGAGGCTGAAGCGAGGTTCCGGCGTGGCGAGCCGGCCCAGCGCAAGCTCGGCGGCATAGCGGCCAACGGCGGGCCCGTGTTTGAAGCCGTGGCCAGAGCCGCCGCCGACCAGCACGACGCTGTCCCAGCGCGGGTGCAGATCGATCAGGAAATCGCCGTTCGAGCTGTTCTCATATTGGCAGACGCGGGCCTCGCTCAGCGGACGGTCCGCGAGGCGCGGGAAGCGGCGGGCCATGAAGGCGCGGACATCGGCCAGCGCCTGCTGCGAGTAAGTGCGGTCCTGCGTGTCGGGATCGACCGGCACGCCATGCGCGTCATGCGCGATCTTGAAGCCGCGGCCCTCAAGATCGGGGAAGCCGTAATAGATGTCGCCGTCGTTGAAATCGGCCCAGCCCGGCAGCCGGCCCGGCGCATAGCTGCCGTCGCCCGCCTCGGGCGCGAAGAAAAACACCTCCTGCCGGGTCGGGAAGATGCGGCGGCCCAGCAGATCGGGGAACAATTTCCCCAGCCAGGGGCCGCAGGCGAAGACGAAGACGTTCGCCTCGATAATTTCGCCTGTCGCGGTGAAGATCGTGTCGCGCACCGGGGCGTCGGCGGGCGGGCGCACCGCCTCCTGCCGGTACGTGCCCCCGGCGCGGACGAACTCGGCGACCAGGGTCTGCACCGCACGCCGCGCCATCAGCGCGCCGAAGCCCGGTTCGTAGAGACCGGCGTCGATCCCGGTGAAATCGATCATCGGGAAGCGGCGGCGCAGCGCCGCGCCGTCCAGCACCTCGATCGGATGGCCGAGCCGCCGGTGGACCTCGATCGACTGGCGGAAATAATCGTCGATCCGAGGCGCGAAGAAGAGCACGCCGGTCTCGTGGAAGATGGGCAGGCCCGAGCGCTGCGAGAGCGCGCGCCATTCGGGCAGGGACTCCCAGGCCATGCGCGTATAGATTTCGTCGGCGCCATAGCCGGCGCGGGTCATCCGGGATTCGCCGCCGGAGGAGGCGCGGCTGTGCGCGGGTCCCCAGGCGTCGAGCAGCAGAACGCTTTTCCCCGCCTCCTGCAATTTCTTCGCGGTCCAGGCGCCGAACACGCCCGCGCCGACCACCACGACGTCCCAGCGCCCGCGGCGCGGGGTTTGGGCGGAAAGCGATTTGGGCAAGGCGGTGGCCGCGGCTGCGGCCGCGCCGGCGGCGATCAGCGAGCGGCGGGTGATCCCGGTCATGCCATCTCCCCCAACAAGAAACCCCTCCCTGTTGCCAGGGAGGGGTCGCTTGATTGGCTCAGTCTGTCAACGCGTCCGTCAGTTGCCGAAGCGCTTGCGGAGCGTGATGCCGATCGTGCGGGGTTGGCCGACGTTGAAGCCGAGCCGCGCCCGGCCGCCGCGCTCGCGGTCGAACGAGAGCAGGGCGTTTTCGTCGAACAGGTTGGTGACGTAGATCATCGCCCCGAACCCGTTGTCCCAGTCGATCCCGGCCGAGAGGTTCACGTAATTATAGGACGGGAGCCGCAGGTCGATGACCGTGGACTCGAGCCCGGTCGCGCCGAGATAGGGGCGCGCCACCCCGTTGGGCGAGAACTGGAAGCTGCGGGGGTTGTTCTCCTGATCGCTCGGCTGCGTGTAGCGGCTGCCGACATGCTGGAAGGAGGCGCCGACATAGGCGTTCGCGCCGTCGGAGACCGGCCATTCGTAGCTGGCGTTGGCCGAGAGCTGGAACTTCGGCACCGACGGGAGCCGGTTGCCCTCACGGATGCCCGTGGTGGCGGCCAGCGCGCCCGGCAGGGTGGTGTCGAACTCGGCTTCGATGATCGTGCCGTTGAGCGAGAGGTTCAGGCCCTCCATCGGCTGGGCCGACAGCTCGACCTCGATGCCCTGCGAATGGGCCTCGGGCACGTTGAACACGATGCGCGACGAGCAGGAGCCCGCGTCCAGCGTGACCTGCAGGTTGCTCATGTCGGTGTAGAAGGCGGCCGCGGCGAAACTGATGCCGCTGCGCCGGCCCCGGATGCCGACCTCATAGTTCCAGAGCGTCTCGTCGTCATAGGACTGGAAGCCGCCGAACAAAGCCGCATCCGCCGGTGTGCAGAGCGGCAGGTTCAGCGGGTCGTTGACGCCGCCGAGCCGGAAGCCCTTCGAAGCCTGGGCGTTGATGCGGATATTGTCGGCCGCCTCCCAGCTCAGGATGACGCGCGGCGAGAAGCCGTTCGACTCGGTCTGGTCGACGCGGTTGTCGAGGTTGGAGAAGAGACCGCCCGACTTGAAGCCGCGCTCCTCGGAGAAGTCGTAATAGCGGCCGCCGAAGGTCAGGTTGAGCGTGTCGCTGAGGTCCCAGGTCGCCTCGCCGAAGATCGCATATTGATCGATGATGTAGGGCAGGTCCGAATTGTAGGGCGAGTTGGCCGGGAAGCCGTTGCGGGTCGCCACCGAGGTTCCTGCGCCGACCAGGGCGTCGGCGACTGCTTCGTAGCCCGGGGTGGGCAAGCGCTGGCGGTAGAAGCGGTCGGTGTGGGAGTAGAACAGGCCGAGCACCAGGTTGATCGGGCCGGAGCTCTCCGTCGCCATCCGGAATTCCTGGGTGAAGGTTTCCAGGTCCGTGGTGTCGACCAGATTGGACGGCAAGTTCAGCTGCGCCGGCGTCGCCTGGGCCGGGAAGGCGAGGTCGACCGTGACCGAGCCGGTCAGCGCGCTGGCGTCGCGGCTGACGGTGATGTCGCGGTTCACATAGGAGGAGATGGAGGTCAGGACGGCGCCGCCCACATCGATGCTGAGGTTCAGGTCGGCGAGGAAGGTGCGGTCCCGGAAATTCTCCCGCAGCAGCAGATATTGCTGACGCTCCTCATAGACGCGCGACGGATTGGTGAACGGATTGGAATAGAGGTTGAACACCTCCTGCCGGTTGAAGCCGTTCGCCTCGATCTCCTGATAGATTACGCGCGGCGTGATCGTGATGCCGGAGGTCGGCTCGAGCCGGATGGCGAGGCGGCCGCCGGCGCGGTGGCCGTCATTGACATTCTCGCCGCCCGCCGGGCCGACCGCGTCGATGAAGCCGCCATAACGCTGGTAATAGCCGACCGCGCGGACCGCGGCCTGCTCGCTGATCGGGGCGTTGATCATGCCGCGCAGGGCGCCGCCGATGTCGCCGCCTTCGAGCACATTGAGATTGGCCTCGAGCGAGCCCTCGAAGCGGTTCGTGTTCGGCTGGTTGGTGATGTAGCGGATCGTGCCGCCGACCGAGCCGGAGCCGAAGAGCGTGCCCTGCGGGCCGCGCAGCGTCTCGACGCGGTTGAGATCGTAAAGGTCGAGGTCGGGGGTGAAGAGCGAGAGCGAGATCACGCTGTCGTCGAGATAGACGCCGACCTGCTCCTTCACGCCGGGCTGGTCGCGGACGATCTGGCCGGCAGCGACGCCGCGGACGGCGACCTGACTCTGGCCCGGCCCGAGATTCTGGATCTGGAGGCCGGCGACGTTGCGCGACAGCTCCTCGATATTGGTCGCGCCGGACCGGCGGATGTCCTCCTCGGTCTGGGCGTTGATCGAAAAGGGAATGTCCTGGAGGTTTTGCGCGCGCAGGGTCGCGGTCACGACCACTTCCTGCTCGTCGTCCTGGGCGCGGGCCGGGGCCGGCTCATCCTGCGCGACGGCCGGCGAAGCGGCGGCGAGGGCAAGCAGCGAGGCGGCGGTAAAAACGGGGGTGCGGCTCTTCAGAGCAAATCGGCGCATTCAAACCTCTCCTGTGTCCTGTTTTGTTTCTTGGGCAGAACAAACCCGCAATAAACCCTGGCCCGGACTCCCCACAATGGCGCTGTAACCTTCCCGCAACAATCTGGATCAGACTGTGGCTGCGGGATCACAATTGTTTAACGTGGCTTTACGCTTCGGCGTGGCCGCCCGGCACCGACGTCGCCATGTTGTTCGGTCGTTTCGCTCTTGGCGGAAAGTGGCGATCCGCTATCGTCCCGGCGCTTTTGCCGGAGGACCAAGTCTTGCGCCTGATCGCGATCCTGACCCTGTTGTTGGCCTCTTTCCTGCTGCCGGCCCCGGCGCTCGCGCAGGCGCCCGCGGTGGACGCCGTTACGGTCATCCATGCCGGCACCTTGCTCGACCGGCCGGGCCGGCCGCCGCGCCAGCGGGCGAGCATCATCGTCCGCGGCGGCCGCATCGAGGCGGTGCAGGACGGCTTCGCCGCGGTTCCGGCCGGTGGCCGCCTGATCGATCTGTCCGACCGCTTCGTGCTGCCGGGCCTGATCGACAGTCATGTCCACCTCGTCTCGGACCGGGCCGGGGTGGAAGGGCAGCTCGCCGGCTTCACCGACGGCCCGGCGCTGCGCTCCTACGAGGCGGCGTGGAACGCCCGCAAGACGCTGGACGCCGGCTTTACCACGGTCCGCAACCTGGGCTCTCCCGACGGGATCACTCTGGCACTCCGCGATGCCGTGACCCGGGGCTGGGCGATCGGGCCGCGCATCGTCGATGCCGGCACCTCCTTGTCGACGACCAGCGGCCATATGGACGACACGCTCGGCGTCCGTGAGGATTTCCACGACGCGCTCCGCCGGGAGGGCGCGACCTGCGACGGCGCCGACGATTGCCGCCGCGCCGTGCGCCGGCAGATTGCGCGCGGCGTTGACGTGATCAAGATCGCCACGACCGGCGGTGTGAACAGCCGCATCGGCCTCGGCCTCGGCGCGCAGATGTTCGAGGACGAAGCCCGGGCGATCGTCGAGACCGCCCATCTCTACGGCAAAAGGGTCGCCGTCCACGCTCATGGCGCCGACGGCATCAACCTCGCGCTCCGTGTCGGCGCGGATTCGATCGAGCACGGCACTCTGCTCGACGACGAGAGCATCCGGCTCTTCCGTCAGAGCCGGGCCTATTATGTGCCGACGCTCTCCACCGTGAACGGCTATCGTGAGCGGCTCGCCGCCAATCCCAACGCCTATCAGGGCGAGGTGCTGGAGAAGATACGCTGGCGGATCGGGATTACCGGCCAGGCGCTCCGCCGTGCCGTCCCGGCCGGCGTCCGCATCGCCTTCGGCACCGATGCCGGCGTCTCCATGCACGGCCGCAATGCCGACGAGTTCCTGCTCATGGTCCAGCACGGCATGGACCCGATGTCGGCGATCACCGCGGCGACGGTCAACGCCGCCGATCTGCTCGGCCTCTCCGCCGAGATTGGCACGATCGAACCGGGCAAGAGCGCGGACATCGTCGCCGTGCGCGGCAATCCGCTCGCCGATGTCGGGACGCTCCGCCAGATGAGCTTCGTCATGACCCGCGGCCGCGTCCACCGGGCGGACTAGAACCGGGCAAACCGGGCAAGATAAGACAGGGAGAGCAAGTATGACCCATTTCGACCGCCGCCAGTTCCTGTTCTGCAGCGCCGCGGCGACCGGAGCACTGGCACTCAGCGGCTGCGCGGTGGTGCCGCGCTCCGGCGCCGGCGATGGCCGTATGCTCTACGACCGGATCTTCCAGGCCTCGCTGCGTGCCAGCCCGGAGCTGGCCACCGGGCTCGGCCTCGACACGGGCGCCAATGCCGACCTGCGCGGCAAGCTCAGTTCCTCGGGCCCGGCCGGCAAAATGGGCGGCTACGGCCCACTCGTCGCCGAACTGCCGGCGCTGCGCCGCATGGCCGCCGGCGGGATGACCGGGCGGGACAAGGCTTTCCTCGATTCCGCCCTCTGGCTTGGCGAGCGGGTCGAGGAAGTGTCGCGGACGCCCTGGGGAACGTTCGATGGCTATCCCGTCCCCTATGTGCTCTCGCAGCTCACCGGCTCCTATCAGAGCGTGCCCGATTTCCTCGACAGCCAGCACAAGGTCGACACCCGCGCGGACGCCGAGGCCTATATCTCCCGCCTCGAGGCCTTCGCCCGCAACGTCGACCTGGAGGTCGAGCATGCCCGTGCCGATGCCGGGCGCGGCGTCGTGCCGCCGGACTTCATCCTCGACAAGACCATCACCCAGACGCGGGCGTTGCGCGGCCAGAGCGGCGAGCGCGCCGATCTCGTTCAGTCGCTGGTCCGCCGGGCGCGCGAGAAGAATATCGAGGGCGACTGGGCACGCCAGGCGACGGCGATCGTCGACGGCCGCCTCGCCGCCGCGCTCGACCGGCAGCTCGCCTTGTTGACCGAGCTGCGCCGGGGCGCGAACCGCAACCCCGCCGCCAGCCGGCTGCCAGGCGGCGGTGCCTTCTACGCGCAGTGCCTGCGCTATCACACCTCCACGGGGATGAGCCCGGAAGAAGTCCATGAGACCGGCCTTCGCCAGATCGCCGAGCTCAGCGCCCAGGCCGAGCCTTTGCTCCGCGCGGAAGGGCTGACCCAGGGCAGCGTCGGCGCGCGGATCACCGCACTCGGCCGGCAGGAGCGGCACCTTTATCCGAATACCGACGCCGGGCGGACGCAGATCATCACCGATCTCACCGCATGGATGAACCGCATCAAGACGCGCATGCCGGATTATTTCGCGACGATCCCGCGCTCGCCGATGGAGATCAAGCGCGTCCCCGAAGCCATCCAGCTCGGCGCGCCGCGCGGCTATGCGATGGGGCCGAGCCTGGACGGGTCGCGGGCTGGCGCCTTCTACATCAACCTGCGCGACACCCGCTCCTGGCCGAAATGGGCGCTGCCGACGCTCAACCATCACGAGGCGATTCCGGGCCATCTCTGGCAGGGCTCGATCGCGATCGAGAACCAGTCCATCCCCTTGCTTCACCGCAATATCGGCATCGCGGCCTATGGCGAGGGCTGGGGCCTCTATGCCGAGCAGCTGGCGGACGAAATGGGCATGTATGCCGACTATCCGCTCGGCAGGCTCGGCATGATCCAGAGCTTCATGTACCGCTCCGCCCGCTTGGTCACCGACACCGGCATGCACGCCAAGGGCTGGAGCCGGGAGCAGGCGATCCGCTACTTCATGGAGAATGTCGGTCTCGACGAACTGAGCTCGACCAGCGAGATCGAGCGCTATGTCGTCTGGCCGGGCCAGGCCTGCAGCTACAAGATCGGGCATAACGAATTCGTGCGGCTGCGCGAGGACGCGCGGCGTCAGCTTGGCGACCGTTTCGACCTCAAGGGTTTCCACGATGCGGTGCTGCAGAACAGCGACATGCCGCTCGAAGTGCTGGCCACTGTCGTCGCCGACTGGACCCGTTCCCGGCTCGCCTGATCCAAGTGTCACAAAAAACACGTGGAACCAAAGCGAAGATAGGCTAGTTTGCGTTCGGGGTCGGTGGGATGTCCGAACTCTTAGCTGGGAGGTTTTAGTAATGCTTTCGAAGAAATTGTCGGCGCTCGTCGCCATATCGGTGCTGGCGGCAAGTAGCACCGCCGTCGCCCAGACGGCCCAACCGCTCAGCCTGGCCAATGCGCCGGCGGCACCTGCAGCCGTGCCGGGTGAAGCCAGCGCGCTCGACGCGCGCAACGGCTTCGGCATCTACATTATCGGTGCGGTCGTGCTCGGTCTGCTCGTCTGGGGCATTATCGAGCTCACCAAGGACGATGGGCCTTCGAGCCCGTAAGTGTTAGCCGGATTTCCGGATCAAACGCCCCGGGCACTCCCGGGGCGTTTTTTATTCGGAGAGGCTCAATCGGGTATTGAATAATTATGCAATAGATTGCATATGACCGACCATGACCAACGTCGCCATCCTCGGTGCCTCCGGATTCGTCGGGGCGGAATTGCTCCGGCTCTGCGCCGGCCATCCCGATTTCACGCCGACGCGGCTGTTCGGTGACAGCCAGGCCGGCGCGTCGCTGGCCGACGTCCACCCGCATCTGGCGCTGGCCTATCCCGGCGTGCGCGTCGAGCGGTTCGAGCCCGACGCTTTGGATGGTATCGAGCTCGTCTTCGCCGCATTGCCGCACGGCCACAGCCAGGCGGTCGCGCCGGAGATCATCGCCCGCGGCATTCCCTTCGTGGACCTCGGCGCCGACTTCCGCCTGAACGACGCGGCCAGCTACGAGCGCTGGTATCATGAGCCGCATCTGGCGCCCGCTTTGATGGGGCGGTTCGTCTACGGCATTCCCGAACTGCACCGCGACGCCATCAAAGGCGCCAGGACCGTGGCCGCCGCGGGCTGCTACCCGACCTCCGCCATCCTCGCCTTGCGCCCGCTGCTCGGTCTCATCGATCCGGACACCATCACGGTCGATGCCGCTTCCGGCGTCAGCGGCGCCGGCAAGGGCCTCAAGGACACCACCCACTTCAACACCGTCGACGAGAATATGAGCGCCTATGGCCTGCTCAACCACCGGCACACCGCCGAGATGGAGATGGAGCTGGGCGGCAAGACCCTGTTTACGCCGCATCTCGCGCCGATGAACCGGGGCATCCTCGCGACCTGCACCGCCATCGCCAGGGGGCCGTGCGACCCGCTTGCCGCGTTGAAAGAGGCCTATGCGGGCGAGCCCTTCATCCACGTCTCGGACAAGGCGCCCTCGACCAAATGGGCCTTGGGCTCCAACGCCGTCCACCTCACCGCCCGCTATGACGAGCGAACCGGGCGGGTGCTGGCGCTCGCCGCACTCGACAATCTCGTAAAGGGCGCGGCCGGGCAGATGATCCAGTGCGCCAATCTTATGCTTGGGCTCGACGAGGATGCGGGCCTGTCCAGAGTAGGAGTATGGCCGTGAGTGTCACCGCCGCCCCCGGTTTCCTTGCCTCCGGCTGCCATGCCGGGATCAAGCACCGCAAATATGACATGGCGCTCGTCGCCACCGATGACGGCCGGCCTGTCACCGCCGTCGGCGTGTTCACGCAGAACAAGTTCGTCGCCCCGCCCGTGGTGCTGGATCGCGCGCGCCTCGCCGCGAGCGGCGGCAAGGCGGCGGCGGTGATCGTCAATTCGGGCAATGCCAATGCCGGCACCGGCGCGGCGGGCATGGCGGACGCCGAAGCAATGAGTCAGGCCGCCGCTGACGCACTCGGCATCGACAAGACGCATGTTTTGGTCTCCTCGACCGGGATCATCGGCACGCCTTTGCCGATGGATGTGATCCTCGCCGCCACGCCGAAGCTGGCGAAAAAGCTGTCCGTCGAGGGTGGCCACGATGCGGCGAAGGGAATCCTAACCACCGACCATGTCGCGAAGGAAGCGGTCGTCCGCGGGTCGACCTTCACGCTCGGCGGGATGGCCAAGGGCTGCGGCATGATCGCGCCGAACATGGCGACCATGCTCGCTTATCTCACCACCGACGCGGACGTGCCGCGCGAGGATTTGCAGCGCATCCTGAAGGACGCCGCCGACCGGACCTTCAACACCCTGAACGTCGACGGCGCGACCTCGACCAATGACAGCGTCATCCTTTTCGCCAACGGCCGCGCGGGGGCGCCGGACCTCCAGGAATTCGCCGACGCCGTGCACAAGGTTTGCGAAGAGCTGACCCTGCTCATGGCGAAGGACGCCGAGGGGATGACCAAGATGGTCATGCTCAAGGTCACCGGCGCCGCCTCCGACGCCGAGGCGCGGGCGGCGGCGAAGAACATCGCCGAGAACAATCTGGTGAAATGCTCCTGGTACGGCTCCGATCCCTATTGGGGCCGGCTGCTCGGCGCTGCGGGCTCCGCCGGTGTCGCGTTCGACGCGGAGAGGAGCGCGGTCGCCTATGGCGGCATCAGGGTTTCGGCGGGCGGCATCGAGATCGACCATGACCGCGCCGCGGTCGCGAAACATATGCAGAATGAGAAGATCGAGATCCTTGTAGACCTCGGCGCGGGCACCGGCTCCGCGCAGGTGATCGGGATCGATCTCGGCCCCGGCTACATCAAGGAAAATTCGGTCACGTCATGAGCACGCCTCCTGCCCTTACCGCGCAGATCCTCGTCGAGGCTTTGCCCTACATCCAGCGCTTCGCCGACAAGTCCGTTGTCGTGAAACTTGGCGGCGCCGCGATCGACAAGGAGCTGGACCGGGCGCTCGCCCAGGACGTGCTGCTGCTGAAGAGCGTCGGCGTGCGCTGCGTGCTCGTCCATGGCGGCGGCCCGCAGGTCGACGAGATGATGCGCAAGCTCGGCAAGCAGCCCGAATTCAAGGACGGCCTTCGCGTCACCGACGAAGAGACTCTGGACATCGTCCGCACCGTGCTGGTCGGCAAGGTGAACCGGGACCTCGTCGCCACGATCAACCGTGAGTCCCCCGGAAACCCGGTCGCCGTCGGCGTGTCCGGCGAGGATGGCGGCCTGCTCATCACCACGCCGCGCGACGCCGCTCTGGGCTTCGTCGGCGATGTCGCCCATGTCCGCGCCGATCGGCTTCACGGCCTGCTCGACCAGGGCCTCGCCCCGGTCGTCTCCACGGTCGGCGCCGATCCCTCGGGCCAGCCCTACAATATCAATGCCGACGAGGCGGCGATGGCGATCGCGGTGGCGATGGGCGCCGAGAAGATCGTCTATCTCACTGCCGCGCCCGGCCTGCTCGAGGACCCGAAGGACGAAGCCAGCCTGGTGCCGCGCCTGACCGTCGCCGAGCTTGAGGAGCGAATCAGCCATGAGAGTGTGTCCAAGGGTATGATTCCCAAGTTGCGCGCCTGCGCCGACGCGGTCGAGGGCGGGGTCGGCTCCGCCCACATCATCGACGGCCGCGTGCCGCATGCCTTGCTCATTGAAGTGCTGACCGACAAGGGCATCGGCACGATGATCCGGAAGGAGCCCTGGTAATGGCCGATTTGCTCAGCATCGCCGATTTGCCCGAGGGCGCCTTCGCCGAGATCCTCGCGCTGGCGGAGCGGGTCGATCTCGGCCGGCCGCTGGACGGGAAGGGGGTCGCGCTCGTCTTCCAGAAGCCTTCCGCCCGGACCCGCAACTCGACCGAGATGGCGGTCGCCCAGCTGGGCGGCCATCCGGTCTATATCCAGAAGGAAGAGGTCGGCATCGACACGCGCGAGAGCGCGGAGGACGTGGCCCGGACGCTGGCCTGCTATCATTCGATCATCGCCGCCCGGGTCATGGACCACCGGCATCTGGTCCGCATGGCCGCGGCCACGAGTGTGCCGGTCGCGAACCTGCTGTCGGACACGGATCATCCCTTCCAGGCGCTGGCCGATTTGCTGACGGTGAAGCAATTGCTCGGCCGGCTGGAGGGCGCGCGCATCGCCTATGTCGGTGACGCCGACAACAATGTCGCCCGCTCACTCGCCCAGGCCTGCGTGCTGGTCGGCGCCGAACTCACTTTGGCCAGCCCCGAAGCCTATGCGCTCAGCGACGCGCCTTATGGCGTGCGGCACGTGGTCGATCCGGTCGAGGCGGTGGAGGGCGCGCATTTCGTTTATACCGACGTTTGGGTCTCGATGGGCCAGGACGACGAGGCCGAGACGCGCCTGGCCGACCTCGCCGCCTATCAGGTCAACGAGGCGCTGATGGCGAAGGCGCCGGATGCCTTCTTTCTCCATTGCCTCCCCGCCCGCCGCGGCGAGGAAGTCACGCACGGCGTCATGGAAAGCCCGCAGAGCGCTGTCTGGCGCCAGGCCGAAAACCGCATGCACACGGCGCGCGGGGCGCTGGCCTGGCTGGCGGGCGTTCGATGACCGACACCCGCACCCGGCGCCTGCGCAGCCTCGCCGAGCTGATCCGCTCGGGCGCCTATGTGTCGCAGGAAGAGTTGACCGAGGGGCTGAAGGCGCAGGGCTATGCGGTCACCCAGGCGACGGTCTCGCGGGACCTCGAGCAGCTCGGCGCGGTCAAGCTGAAGCGCGGCGGTGTGCTGTCCTATGCCTTGCCGGACCAGCTTGGCGGCGCCGACTGGAGCGCCGGGCGCCTGGAGCGGTTGCTCCGCGAGTTCGTCGTCTCGGTCGAGGTCGCGGGCCAGCTGATCGTCATCAAGACCCCGCCGGGCTCGGCGCATCTCGTCGCCTCGGCGATCGACCATGCCGCGCTCCCGGAAATCGCCGGCACCGTCTCAGGCGACGACACGATGTTCGTCGCCATCCGCGACGGCATCGCCATCCACCAGGTCATGGCCCGCTTCGAGCGGTTGATGGGCCAGGAGAAAGAAGTCTACGCATGAGCCAGTTGCCGAAGCCCAAGAAGGTCGTCCTCGCTTATTCGGGCGGCCTCGACACCTCGATCATCCTGAAATGGCTGCAGACCGAATATGGCGCGGAGGTCGTGACCTTCACCGCCGATCTCGGCCAGGGCGAGGAGGTCGAGCCGGCGCGGCGCAAGGCCGAATTGCTCGGCATCAAGCCGGAGAATATCTTCATCGACGATCTGCGCGAGGAGTTCGTCCGCGACTATGTCTTCCCGATGTTCCGGGCGAACACGGTCTATGAGGGCCAGTATCTGCTCGGCACGTCCATCGCCCGCCCGCTCATCGCCAAGCGCCAGATCGAGATCGCGCGGGCCGTGGGCGCCGACGCCGTCTGCCATGGCGCGACGGGGAAGGGGAATGACCAGGTCCGCTTCGAGCTCGGCTATTACGCGCTGGAGCCGGACATCCGCGTCATCGCCCCCTGGCGCGAATGGGAGTTCGCCAGCCGCGAGGCGCTGATCGACTTCGCCGAGAAGCACCAGATCCCGATCGCCAAGGACAAGAAAGGCGAGGCGCCCTTCTCCGTCGACGCCAACCTGCTCCACTCCTCCTCCGAGGGGAAAGTGCTGGAAGACCCGGCGGTCGAGGCGCCCGAATATGTCCACCAGCGGACCATCTCGCCCGAGGACGCGCCGGACACGCCGACGGTCATCGAGATCGGCTTCGAGAAGGGCGACCCGGTCGCGATCGACGGCGAACGCCTGTCGCCCGCTGCTTTGCTCACCAGGCTCAACCAGCTCGGCCATGACAATGGCATCGGCCGGCTCGACCTGGTCGAGAACCGCTTTGTCGGCATGAAGTCGCGCGGCGTCTACGAGACGCCCGGCGGCACGATCCTGCTCGCTGCCCATCGCGGCATTGAGTCGATCACGCTCGACGGTGGCGCCATGCATCTGAAGGACGAGATCATGCCGCGCTATGCCAAGCTCATCTATAACGGCTTCTGGTTCTCGCCGGAGCGCGAGATGCTGCAGGCCCTGATCGACAAGAGCCAGGAGCATGTCACCGGCAAGGTCCGTGTGAAGCTCTACAAGGGCAATGCGATCGTCATCGGCCGCGAGAGCCCGCTGTCGCTCTACGACCAGGATCTGGTGACCTTCGAGGAGGGCCAGAGCGGCTATGACCATCATGACGCGGCCGGTTTCATCAAGCTCAACGCGCTGCGCCTGCGGACCCTGGTGAAGCGGGGGCGGCGGGGCCAAGCTTAGATCCTCCCGTGCCGGGGAGGATTGTGTTGCGGATGAGAAAGGTTGCGATATCGTTCCGCGCATGGACGTCCTGCGCAAAGCGATCGCCGCCTTCCTGCTCGCCATCCTCGCGGCAGTGCCCGCAATGGCCGCCGATCCGTTCATTACCGTCAAGCCGGCGCGGGATGGCAGCACGAACAGCGCCTTCTGGATCATGGACATGGAGAGCCGACCCACCGGCACCATGGTGGCCGGCCTTGATCTTGATCGGATCAACCTGGCGCTGGGCCGCGGGCAGAATATCTGGTGCGCGGCCGATGCGCTCAGCCCCGCCTCGTTCGTCTCGTCCGCTCCGGCCGTGCGCGCCGAGATCGCGCGCTATCTGAGGGGTCCCGATGGGAATATCTTCCGCGCGACCACGCGAATGACGGGCGTGCCGCTCACGGCGATCGTCGGCAATTATCGCTCCTGCTTCGACCAGGTCGCGCCTTTCCTTCTGCTGGTCGACCAGAACCGGCCCGTCGCGCGCGTCGTCTACGTCCATATGTTCACCGATTGGACGCCGTTCATCGCCCTGCGAACGGACAGGAATCGCCTCGTCGTCAGTTCCTGTCTCGAATGCGACCATGCGATCATCCTGTCCTGGAACCGGCGGACCCGCCGCTTCGCCTTGCGCAGCGAAGGGCCCTGAGGCGCCGGTGAGCGGCGAGACCGATCTCGATCGCCTGCTTGCCGGGCTGGAGCCCAGTCTCGACACGATCGAATATGGCTTCGAGACCGCCACCGAAGCGTTGCCGCTCGGCGACGCCTTCGCCCTGATCCGCGAGGCCGAGGGCATAACCGTCATCCGCCCCGGCAAGGGCTGGGCGCGGATCACGCTCGGCGTCCTTTCCAGCCTCGAAGCCGTCGGGCTCACCGCTCGCGTCACCGCCGCGCTGACTGGGCATGGGATCAGCGCCAACATGGTCGCCGCTTTCCATCACGATCATGTCTTTGTCCCTTGGGAAGCAAGGAATGACGCCCTCGCGATATTGGTGCGTCTTTCTCGGGGTGAGTCCGGCCGCTAGTTTGCCCGGACGGGGAGGGTGCGTATGCGTGGGTTCAAGCTTCTGATCCTGGCGGCCTTGCTCTCGCCCGCCGCGGCGAATGCACAACCCGCCGCGCAATGCATGCCTGGGCCGGACCGGCCGGTCGTCACCCAGGACATCGCGGAAGGCGGCCTCGTCGCGCAGTACATAAGGCCTGAAGGGGCGACCGGACGCCTGCCGGCGCTCATCGTCCTCGGCGGCTCGGAGGGCGGCACGAACTGGGTCAGGCGGACCGGCGCCCTGTTCGCCGCGCAGGGCTATGCCGTGCTCGCGCTCTCTTATTTTCGCGCAGACGGGCTGCCGCCCGGGCTGGAGCTGATCCCGCTCGAATATTTCGGGCGCGGCCTGAGCTGGCTCGCGGCCCAGCCCGGCGTCGATCCCGGCCGGATGGGCATTTACGGGCTCTCCAAAGGCTCCGAGGCGGCATTGCTGACCGCGACCCGCCACGCCGAGATCCGCGCGGTCATCGCCGCCTCGCCGAGCCACGTCGTCTGGCCGGGCCTGAGCAATCCCTTCGCGCCCCAATCGAGCTGGTCGGAGAATGGCGCTGGCGTGCCGTTCGTGCCCTACGACATCAGCCGTGGGTTCACCTCGATCTTCGCGATCTTCCAGAATTCGCTGCCCAACGTGGCCCAGCATCCCAACGCCGTGATTCCCGTCGAGCGGATCAACGGCCCGGTCCTGCTCGTCTCCGGCGAGGCGGACGGGCTCTGGCCGGCCAAAACCATGGCCGATGCGATCGCCGCCCGGCTGCGCGCCAACAACTTCCGCCATCGCGTCCAGAACCTGTCCTATCCGGGCGGCGGCCATATGACGCCGACCCCGCCCGCGCTCGGCCCGACCACTCCCGCATCGCTGGCCCAGATGGGCGGGACGGTCGAGAGCAACGATCGCGCCCGGGCCGCCGCCTGGCCGGCGATGCTCTGCTTTCTGCGCGTTACCCTGACCCCCGCACCGGAGCGGCGGCCGCGGCGGTGAGCGCTGCCATCGCGATTGTTGGATACAAGTAGGAATTCACCTGTCAGCCTGAGGCGATGGCCGGCGATTCGCTTCAGATCTTCCTTCCCGGACGCGCGTTGCGCGGCGCGTCGTCCTGGGGGGAATGCCCCCCTGCGTTTCCATGTGACAATCGTGACATTCGTCAACTTCGGGTCATTCGCGCATGAGCCTCGCCATTCTCGAAACCGGCGCGCCGCCGCCGGCCTTGCTCGAGCGCTTCGGTCACTATCCGGCGATGTTCGAGCGGCTGCTCGGCGTGGCGGCGACGACTTACGAGGTCCGTGCCGGCGAGCTGCCGCCGAGCGTCGCCCAGCACGACGCCTATCTGATCACCGGCTCCTCGGCCGGCGTCTACGAGGATCATCCCTGGATTCCGCCGCTGACCGACTTCCTCCGCGCCGCGAAGGGGAAGGCGAAGCTGGTCGGCATCTGCTTCGGCCACCAGATCATGGCGCAGGCCTTTGGCGGCCATGTCGAGAAGTCCGCCAAGGGCTGGGGCGTCGGGCTGCACGACTATCCGATTGTCCGGCACGAGGCCTGGATGGATGACGCGCCCCTCGTCTCGGCGCCGGCCTCGCACCAGGACCAGGTCGTGCAGGCGCCGCCCGGCGCCGAGCTGATCGCCTCCTCGGTCTTCACGCCTTATGCCGGTTTCTCCTGGCGCGACGGCAAGGCGATCTCATTCCAGTTCCATCCGGAAATGTCGCCCGCGTTCGCCCGCGCCCTTTACGACAGCCGCCGCGACCGCATTCCCGAGGTCGACGCGGCGATCGCCTCGCTGGAGGCGCCCAACGACAATGATCGCGTCGGAACCTGGATCAATCGCTTCCTGAGCGCGCCGCAGACATTATAAGCGGCGCACACGAATCCGAGGGAGCCTGACCGAGATGAAGACCCGCGCCGCCGTCGCCTTTGCCGCCAAGCAGCCGCTGGAGATCGTTGAACTCGATCTCGAAGGGCCGAAGGCGGGCGAGGTGCTGGTCGAGATCATGGCGACCGGGATCTGCCACACGGACGCCTATACGCTGGACGGGCTCGACAGCGAGGGGCTCTTCCCGTCGATCCTCGGCCATGAGGGCGCCGGCGTGGTCCGCGAAGTGGGGGCGGGGGTCACCTCGGTGAAGCCCGGCGACCATGTCATCCCGCTCTACATGCCCGAGTGCCGGCAGTGCAAAAGCTGCCTCTCCGGCAAGACCAATCTCTGCACCGCGATCCGCGCCACCCAGGGCAAGGGCCTGATGCCGGACGGCACCAGCCGCTTCTCCTACAAGGGCCAGACCATCTTCCATTATATGGGCTGCTCGACCTTCTCGAACTTCACCGTCCTGCCTGAAGTCGCGATCGCCAGGATCCGGGAGGACGCGCCCTTCAAGACCAGCTGCTATATCGGCTGCGGCGTCACCACCGGCGTCGGCGCGGTGATCAACACGGCCAAGGTCCAGGTCGGCGACAATGTCGTTGTCTTCGGCCTTGGCGGCATCGGCCTCAACGTCATCCAGGGCGCGAAGCTCGCGGGCGCCGGCAAGATCGTCGGCATCGACATCAACCCGGCCCGCGAGGAATGGGGCAGGCGCTTCGGCATGACCGACTTCCTCAACACCAAGGGCATGTCGCGCGAGGACGTGGTCGCCAGGGTGGTCGCGCTGACCGACGGCGGCGCCGATTACACGTTCGACTGCACCGGCAATGTCGAGGTGATGCGCACCGCGCTCGAGGCCTGCCATCGCGGCTGGGGCACCTCGATCGTCATCGGCGTGGCGGAATCAGGCAAGGAAATCGCGACCCGGCCCTTCCAGCTGGTCACCGGCCGCAACTGGCGCGGCACCGCCTTCGGCGGCGCCAAGGGCCGCACCGACGTGCCGAAGATCGTGGACTGGTACATGAACGGGAAAATCGAGATCGACCCGATGATCACCCATGTGCTGAGCCTCGAGGAGATCAACAAGGGCTTCGACCTGATGCATGCGGGCGAGAGCATCCGCAGCGTCGTCGTCTACTGAGCCGCACAGGAAGGAGAGGGCATATGTTCAACCATATCATGGTCGGCTCGAACGATATCGAGCGGTCGAAGGGATTTTACGACGCGGTGCTGGGGACGCTCGGCTATGCCGGCGAGCCGATCCGCAACGTCGCCGGCAGCGGGCATGTGCGCCTCTTCTATCTCCACAATGGCGGCACGCTCTGCCTGTCCGAGCCGATCAACGGCGAGCCGGCGAGCTTCGCCAATGGCGGCACGATCGGCTTCAAATGCGAGTCGCCCGACCAGGTGAAGGCCTTTCACGACGTCGCCGTCGCCCATGGCGGCAGCTCGATCGAGGATCCGCCCGGCCCGCGCGACGGCGGTCCGCTGGGGGTGATGCACCTGAGCTATGTACGCGATCCCGACGGCAACAAGCTCTGCGCGATTCACCGGGCCGGCTGATGACGCTGGAGACCGTCTCCACCAACAAGAGCCATGGCGGCGTGCAGGGTGTGTACCGGCACGAGTCCCGCGAGACGGGCACGCCAATGACCTTCTCGGTCTATGTGCCGCCGCAGGCGGAGCAGATCGGCAAGCTGCCGGTGGTCTGGTATCTGTCCGGCCTCACCTGCAGCCACGCCAATGTCACCGAGAAAGGCGAGTTTCGCGCGGCCTGCGCCGAGCATGGCCTGATCTTCGTCGCGCCGGACACGAGCCCGCGCGGGGACGGGGTGCCGGACGACGAGGCCTATGATTTCGGCCAGGGCGCGGGCTTCTACGTGGACGCGACCGAGGCGCCTTATGCGGCCAATTACCGCATGTACTCCTACATCACCGAAGAGCTGCCTTATCTGATCGGCGAGAATTTCCCGGCGGACATGGACCGGCAGGGGATCATGGGCCATTCGATGGGCGGCCATGGCGCGCTCACCATCGGCCTCCGCAATCCCGGCCGCTACCGCGCCGTCTCCGCCTTCGCGCCGATCGTCGCGCCGGGACGGGTGCCCTGGGGCGAAAAGGCGCTCGGCCGCTATCTGGGCGAGGATCGCGAGGCGTGGCGCCGGCACGACGCGGTCGCTCTGATCGAGGACGGCGTGCATGTGCCGGAGCTGCTCGTCGACCAGGGCGGGGCGGACAATTTTCTCGCCGAGCAACTGCGTCCGGAGCTGCTCGAATCGGCCTGCGCCGTAGCGGGAATCGGCCTGACCCTGCGGCTGCAGCCCGGCTATGATCACAGCTATTATTTCATTTCATCCTTCATGGCCGATCATCTGCGGTGGCATTCGGAGCGCCTTTAAGGGTGCACCGCACAATTCGCCAACATCCTGTAATTTAATGAAAACTTAAGCCGTTACGGACGCATGGTGAATTATTCACCCCTCCGTTGACGCAGTGCAGCAAAACAGGCGAGCATCCTCCCGACGCCCTGGGGAGGGTTTGTCGCCCCACGGGTGTCGCTTTCAGGCACCGCGCGGCTGTTGCCGCGAAACGGGGGAGCGACATGAAGCTGATCATCGCGATCATCAAACCCTTCAAGCTCGAGGAGGTGCGCGACGCGCTCGCCGCCGCGGGCGTGCAGGGCATGACCATATCCGAAGTCAGGGGGTTCGGCCGACAGAAAGGCCAGACCGAAATCTATCGCGGCGCGGAATATACGACGTCCTTCGTCCCGAAGGTCCGCATCGAACTGGTCGTGCCCGAAGGGCAGGCCGCCACCGCCATCGAGGCGATCCAAACCACCGCCACCACCGGCACGATCGGCGACGGCAAAATCTTCGTGCTCGACGTCGCCCAGGCGATCCGGATCCGCACCGGCGAGCTCAACGATGACGCGATTTAAGGGGACTGACATGTCCAACAACCATAATGGAAAAGTACTGGGCTGGGGGGCTTTGGGCGCCCTGCTCCTCTTGCTGCTGCCCACCGCGGCGCTGGCGCAGGAGGCGGCCGCGGCCGCCGCGCCGGTGGCCAATAAGGGCGACACCGCCTGGATGATGACCTCGACGATCCTCGTCCTGTTGATGATCCTGCCGGGCCTCGCTCTGTTCTACGGCGGCCTTGCCCGGACCAAGAACATGCTCTCCGTCATGACCCAGGTCGGGGGCGCGGCCGCTCTGGCCATGCTGGTCTGGGTCGGCTGGGGGTACACCATGGCCTTCGGCGACGGCGGCAACGCCTTCATCGCCGGCTTCGGCAAGGCGCTGCTGAAGGGCGTCACCCCGGACTCGACCGCGGCGACGTTCAGCGAGGGCGTCGTGATCCCCGAATATGTGTTCATCTGCTTCCAGATGACCTTCGCCGCAATCACCCTCGCGCTCGTGCTGGGCTCGGTAGTGGAGCGCATCAAATTCTCCGCCGTCCTCGTGTTCGGCGTGGTCTGGCTGACCATCGTCTATTTCCCGATCGCGCACATGGTATGGGCGGGCAACGGCCTGTTCTTCGCCATGACCCCGGCCGCGCTCGACTTCGCCGGAGGCACCGTCGTCCACATCAATTCGGGCGTCTCGGCTTTGGTCGCCTGCCTCATCCTGGGCAAGCGTATCGGCTATCCGCGCGAGCCCATGCCGCCGCACTCGCTGGTGATGACCGGGATCGGCACAGGGCTGCTCTGGGTGGGCTGGTTCGGCTTCAACGCCGGCTCGGCGCTGGAGGCCAATGGCTCGGCCGCCTTGGCGATGATCAACACCTTCGTCGCTACCGCCGCGGCCGGCCTCGCCTGGCTGCTCGTGGAGAAATTGTTCGGCCGCAAGCCGTCCGCGCTCGGCTTCTGCTCCGGCATCATCGCCGGCCTGGTCGCGGTGACGCCGGCGGCGGGCAATTCCGGCCCGCTCGGCGCGATCATCCTCGGCGTGGTCGCCGCCTTCTTCTGCTACCTGGCGGTGACCTTCCTGAAGCCGAAGCTCGGCTATGACGACGCGCTCGACACGTTCGGCATCCACGGCATCGGCGGCATCGTCGGCGCGCTCGGCACCGGCGTGGTCTATGCCGCCACGCTCGGCGGCCCGAGCGACGCGGACTATGACATGGGAGCCCAGCTCTGGGTGCAGCTCCTCACCGTCGCCACCACCATCGCCTGGGCGGCGATCGGCACCGCCATCGCGATCTTCGTCGCCAAGCTCCTCACCGGCCTCCGGGTGAAGGAAGAGGTGGAGCGCGAAGGCCTCGACCTCGGGGAGCATGGCGAGCGCGCCTACAACCACTGACCAAAGGACGAGACTGGCCGCCGGCGGGGCGCGGGAGGTGACCCGCCGGCGGATAGGAAGAGGATGGGGCGGGACGGAACCGCAGAGCGGAACGGCCCGACGCGAAAGGCGAACCAACGCTTCTTCGAAGGGGAACCCCCAAATGCGCACCAAGTTTTTTCTCGGCCTCGGCGCCGCCCTCAGCGCCCTGGCTTCCGCCGCACCGGCGGCCGCCCACGATCTCGGGGGCGGCTTCACGATCAACGGCGGTGCCACCGTGGTCTCGGACTACCGCTTCCGCGGCATCTCGCAGACCGACCGCCGCTTCGCCGTGCAGGGCACGCTCAGCCTCAGCCACAGCTCGGGCTTCTACGCGACCGTATGGGGCTCCTCGATCGACGATTATGTCGCCGCGGGCTCAGACCAGGAGATCGACCTGATCGCCGGGTGGAAGCGGACCTGGGGCAACACCACGGTCGATGTCGGCGTGCTCTATTATTATTACCCGAACAGCTCGCAATTCATCCCCGGCTACAACAGCGATTTCGTCGAGCCCTATGCGTCGATTTCGCACGTGGTCGGCCCGGTGACGCTCAAGGCCACCGCCAATTATGCGCCGAGCCAATCGGCTCTCTCGATCGGCGCCGGCAACGAGGACAATTTCTATCTGGCCGGCGACGTCTCGGCGAGCCTCGGCCACGGCTTCACCGTGTCGGGCCATGTCGGACACAGCTTCGGCCCGTCCTATCTGACCATCGGCGACGAATATACGGACTGGAATGTGGGCGTCAGCTACACGACCGGGCCGCTGACCGTGGGCGTCCAATATGTCGACACGGATGGCGACTTCACGACGCTCACCGGCCGCAATGCCAGCGGCTCCGGCGTGGTTGGAACCGTGGGCGTCGCTTTCTAGGGGCGGGGCGCGGGCGCCGTCCCTGGGGACGGGCGGCGCCCGCCGGTCACGTCAGAGCGTCCTGGCGATCAGCATCTTCATGATCTCGTTCGACCCGCCATAGATGCGCTGCACGCGGGCGTCGCGCCACATGCGGGCGATCGGATAGTCGTTGATATAGCCATAGCCGCCATGGAGCTGAAGGCAGGCATCGACCACCTCGCCATGCGCCTCCGTCACCCACAATTTGGCGATGGCGGAAGTGGCCAGATCAAGCTCGCCGCGCAGCACCTTTTCGATGCAATCGTTGACGAACACCCGCGCGACCATCGCCTTGGCCTTGCAGTCGGCGAGCACGAACTGGCTGTTCTGGAAGGAGATGACCGGCTGGCCGAAGGCCTTGCGCTCCTTCACATAAGCGATTGTCTCCTCCAGCGCCTTCTCCATCCCGACCGCGCTGCCGATCGCGATCAGCAGCCGCTCGCGGGGCAGCTCGGCCATCAGCTGGTAGAAGCCCTTGCCCTCCTCGAGGCCGAGCAGGTTGTCCGCCGGCACCCAGACGTCGTCGAAGAACAATTCCGACGTGTCCTGCGCATCGAGCCCCACCTTGTCGAGCTTGCGGCCCCGCCTGAAGCCCTCGACCTCATCCGTCTCGATCACCAGCAGGGAGACGCCCTTCGCGCCCTCGCTTGGGTCGGTCTTGGCAACGACCACGATCAGGTCCGCGACCTGGCCGTTGGAGATGAAGGTCTTGGCGCCATTGATCCGGTAGCCATTGCCGTCCCTGAGCGCGGTGGTGCGGACCGACTGCAGGTCCGAGCCCGCGCCCGGCTCGCTCATCGCGATCGCCGCGACTCGCTCGCCGCTGGCCAGCTTGGGCAGCCATTTCGTTTTCTGCCCCTCGGTGCCGTGCGCCTGGATATAGGGGGTGATGATCACATTGTGCAGGCCGGCGGCGAAGCCCTCCACACCCTTGCGAATGATCGTTTCGGCGACGACCACGTCGTGCCGGAAATCACCGCCGGGGCCGCCATAGGCTTCGGGCACGCTCACCCCAAGCAGGCCGGCCTCGCCTGCCTCGCGCCAGAAGGCGCGCTCCACCATGCCCTCCTCGCGCCACTGCGCGACGCGCTCCGGCGGGGCGTTGCGGTCGAGGAACTTGCCGACCGAATCCGCGAACATGCGGATCTCCTCGTCGGCCATGAAGGCGGGTTCGGGGAAGGTTGCATCGGTCATGTCGGCTGTGTGGGCGCAATTCGCCCCTCTACGCAAGATTGACGCCACGTCACCTTGTGCGACCATTAACCGTCCCGTTCATCGCGCGCTCAGGCGCGATCGACGAAACCGGAACGGTCCGGGCGGCGTTTTTCGCCCGAGTGCCCCTTAAAGATATGGAGAGCCTGTATGTTCAGGACATTCATCCTCGGTGCCGCGGTGACGCTCAGCGCGACTGTCGCCTTCGCACCCACCGACGCGAGCGCGCAGTCACGCTATCGCGACGGTAATTACAGCCGCTATGACGGCTATCGCGACGGCCGCCGCTATCGCGACGACTACCGCCGTGACGATCGCCGGGATTACCGCCGTGGCGACGGCCGCCGTTATCGCGGGGATCGCTATTATCGCAGCCGTTATTACCGGCCGCGGAGCAGCATCAACGTCTATTATGGCTATCCGTCCTACGGGTACGGCTATGGCTACGGGTCCGGTTATGGCTATGCCTATCCGGGCTATTATGACGATTATGGCTATGGCCGCCGCGGCTATTATCGCAGCGGCTATTATCCGCGGAATTATTATGGCCGCAGCCGCTACCGGTGCGACAACGGCACGGGTGGTGCGATCGTCGGCGGCGCCGCGGGCGCCCTGGTCGGCCGCGAGATCGGCCGCGACGGTCGTGGCTATCGCCGGGGCCGCAACAGCGGCACCACCGGCGCGATCATCGGCGGCGCGCTCGGCGCCCTGATCGGTCGCGAGGCGACTCGCTGCTAGGCTGAGCAAGGCCGAATGGATCGGGGGATGGTTGCGGAAACGCAGCCGTCCCCTTTTCCTTGCCCTAAGACCGGCGGGCGATGGCGCGCTCAAGCCCTTCCAGGATCATCGTCCAGCCGTGGCCGGTCCGCTCTTCATAGTCCGCCCAGACGCCTTCATGGGTCAACGTCAGCAAGGCGCCGTCGCCATCCGGCCTGATCGCGATCGTGACCCGGGTCCGCTCGTCGCTGAAGCTCGTCCAGAAATCGAAAGCGAGGAGGCGAGGGCGCTCCAGCGCGACATATTCGCCATGATGCTCCGCGAGCTCGCCGCCCCGCCGCTCCTCGACCAGAAAACGGCCGCCGACGCGCGGGTCGACCTCCACCCGCTCCATTTCGCCGCCCGGTGTGGCGAACAGCCAGGCGCCGACGCCGACCGGGTCGAGCCAGGCGTCGAACACCATTTCCGGCAAAGCGGCGAGCCGCCGCGCCACCGTCACCGTGGCGGTCCTGGCCAAATTCAGTCCTCCGCCGCCAGCTTCGCCCGGCGCGCCTGCTCCGTCTCGTTCGGCTCGGCAAAAGCGAAGGAGCCGATGGTGATGGGTCCCTTGGGCCGGTAGCGGCTCATGATCACGCCGGTCGTGGCGGTCCGGCTGGACAGCAGCTCCCATTCGCCGGCCGCGGCATCCTCGCCATACCAGCGCTTGCCGCTGCCCAGGATCACCGGAAAGGTCATCAGGCTGAGCTCGTCGACAAGCCCGGCGGCGAGCAGGGAGCGGACCAGCACCGCGCTGCCCTGGGTGAGCAGGTCCGGCCCGTCGCCTTGCTTCAGCTTGGCCACCGCCGCCGGCACATCGCCTTCCAGCCGCACGCTGTTCGCCCAGGCGAAGGGCGCCCCCAGGTCCGACGAGCTCGCGACATATTTGGTGATGCCCGTGAACAACGGTCCAGGCTCGTCCTCGGTATGGCCCCAATGGGCGGCGAAAATCTCGTAAGTCCGCCGCCCGAGCAGCAGGTCGAAGGGGGTGGCGAAGGCCTGGCCCATCGCCTCCTCCATCGCCGCATCCCAATGGTTGAAGCTCCAGCCGCCATGCCGGAAGCCGCCGCTGGGATCCTCCTCGGGCCCGCCCGGCGCCTGCATGACGCCGTCCAGGCTGACGAAGGCGGCGGCGATCAGCTTCCTCATTGGGCCAGCTCCTTCGCCACTTCGCCGAGCTGGTCGGCGCAGGTTCCCCAGCCTTCGTGGAAGCCCATTTTCGCATGGGTCTCCGCATCGGCCTGGTTCTGGTGCTTGGCGACGACATGATAGCGCGTCTTGCCGCCCGGCGCGTCCTCGAGGGTGACGATGGCGGTGAACGGGAAGCCGCCGCAATTGGGGTCGCCTGCCTCGTTCGGCCGCCAGCCCGGTCCGAGCGCCGAGGTCCAGACCACGCGCTCGCCCTCGATCACCTCGCAGACGCAGCCCGATCCGCCGGTGCCGGTGTCGAAGCCGTCCGGCCCGGTCATCCGCATGCGGAAGACGCCGCCGGGCTGGAGGTCGAGCTCCACTTCGGGCGTCTCATAGGGCTTCGGCGCCCACCATTTCCGGATGTGCTCCGGCGTCGTCCAGGCCTTCCAGACGAGGCTCCGCGGCGCGTCGAACACGCGCTCCAGTTCGAGGTCATGCTCACTCACTCTCACTCTCCTTGGCTTTCAATATTTCCAGATAATCTTCGAACCGGTCCAGCCGGCCCTCCCACAGCGCACGTTGCTCGGCGATCCACGTTTCGGCGGCGCTCAGCGCCTTCGGCTCCAAGCGGCAGGTGCGCACGCGGCCCTGTTTCTCGGAGCGGACCAACCCGCTCGCCTCAAGATGCTGCAGATGCTGCATCACCGCCGGCAGCGAGATCCGGTAGGGCCGGGCCAGTTCCGAGACGCTCGCCGGCCCGCGCGACAGCCGGGCCAGCATGCCGCGCCGGGTCGGGTCGGCAAGCGCTTGGAAGGCAAGGTCGAGCCGGGATGATTCGTTAAGCATGCGCTTAACTATCCATTGGCATGAACGGGTGTCAATACAGTTCAGTCAGCGCTTAAGTATCACGTGCTTTACAGAGCGACGCTCTCTGCTATCGCCCGGCCATGTCGAGCCAGCCCGATTCCATTCTCATCGTCGATTTCGGCAGCCAGGTGACCCAGCTGATCGCGCGCCGCGTGCGCGAGGCTGGCGTCTATAGCGAGATCGCCCCCTTCAACCGCGCCGCCGAGGCCTTCGAGCGGATGCAGCCCAAAGGCATCATCCTCTCCGGCGGCCCCTCCTCGGTGATGTGGGAAGACAGCCCGCGCGCGCCGCAGCATTTCTTCGACGCCGGCTTGCCGATCCTCGCCATCTGCTACGGCCAGCAGACCATGGCGCAGCAATTGGGCGGCCGGGTCGCACCTTCGGACCAGAAGGAGTTCGGCCGCGCCTTCATCGAGGTGACCGGCGACAGCGTCCTCTTCGACGGCCTCTGGCGGAAGGGCGAGACCCACCAGGTCTGGATGAGCCATGGCGACCGGGTCGAGGCCTTGCCCGAGGGGTTCAGCGTCGTCGCCAGCTCCGAGGGCGCGCCCTACGCCATCGCCACGGACGAGAAGCGCCGCTTCTTCAGCCTGATGTTCCACCCGGAGGTCGTGCACACGCCGGACGGCGGCAAATTGCTCGCCAATTTCGTGCGCCATGTCTGCGGCCTGCCGGGCGACTGGACGATGGCCGAATATCGCCAGACCAAGATCGCCGACATCCGCGCCCAGGTGGGGCAGGGCAAGGTGATTTGCGGCCTGTCGGGCGGCGTCGACAGCGCGGTCGCGGCGGTGCTGATCCACGAGGCGATCGGCCACCAGCTCACCTGCGTCTTCGTCGATCACGGCCTGATGCGGCTCGGCGAGGCGGAGCAGGTCGTCAGCCTCTTCCGCAATCATTACAACATCCCGCTGGTTCATGTTGATGCCTCCGCCGAATTCCTCGGCGGGCTTGCCGGGCTCGACGAGCCGGAGGCGAAGCGCAAGCTGATCGGCAAGACCTTCATCGACATTTTCGAAGCCGAGGCGGCGAAGATCGGCGGCGCCGATTTCCTCGCCCAGGGCACGCTCTATCCCGACGTGATCGAGAGCGTCAGCTTCACCGGCGGCCCCTCGGTGACGATCAAGAGCCACCACAATGTCGGCGGCCTGCCCGAGCGGATGAACATGCAGCTGGTCGAGCCCCTGCGCGAATTGTTCAAGGACGAGGTTCGCGTCCTGGGCCGCGAGCTCGGCCTGCCCGAGGCGTTCGTCGGCCGCCATCCCTTCCCGGGCCCCGGCCTCGCCATCCGCATTCCCGGCGAGGTCAGCCAGGAGAAATGCGACATCCTGCGCAAGGCCGACGCCATCTACCTGGAAGAGATCCGCAATGCCGGCCTCTACGACGCGATCTGGCAGGCCTTTGCCGTCCTCCTCCCGGTCCGTACCGTCGGCGTGATGGGCGATCACCGCACCTATGACTATGTCTGTGCGTTGCGAGCCGTCACCTCAACCGACGGCATGACCGCCGACATCTACCCCTTTGACGCCGCCTTCCTCAGCCGCGTGGCGACGCGGATCGTCAACGAGGTGCGGGGCATCAACCGGGTGGTCTACGATTATACGTCGAAGCCGCCGGGCACGATCGAGTGGGAGTGAGCTGGCGGAATTTAGGAGGGAACGTGAGGTCGGCATTAGCCCGCTTTCATCGGGCATCTACCTGCTCGCGCATCATCGCCTCGAAAGCCGGATCGCTCATGTCGATGTAACCCTCCAGGTGGTCGAACCATATGAAGAGCATATCCACTGTGAAAATCAGACAGCGCAAATCCCAAGAGCCGTAAGGTATGCCCACTGCTGGGCCGTTTAGCTCGGTCGAATAGCGAAATGCGACGGAGCGCGGATCGATCCGAGCTAGCTCGGCTATCTGGTCGAGCGCCCCTTCGTGAATGTATGTCGCTTCCTCATCGAGACCGCCCGCAGTCTGTCGGAAGGCATTTATCAGTATTTCGAGGTCATGACCCGCATTCTTCGGAACAGTGCCTCCAGCGTATCGGATATGCCATTTGAGAGCGACTTCCATCCCATGGCGAAGATTGAATATCGCGGGAAACATGAGGTTTTGCGAGAATGACCGGCCAGCCAGAATCTCATTCAGCAGAACGCTCGCGGCATCAAAGTAACCTTCCCAGATCTGCTGCTCCCGCCGGCTGACGCTCTCTGAGCGGATATCAATGCTTGGCGCTCCCTCAATTGCGGGGAGAAACAGTCCGTCGGGCGGGTCGCTAAGCAACGTTTCGAAAAACGCGTTGTCGCACCGGACCAAGCCAGCCTCTTTGAATGTCGCCATGCGGAGTGAGATTATACGAAGTTGCCAATGCCGGCTTGGCGACCGGTCTTCAAAATGACCTAGAGCTTCGCGCTCCCCGCCGGCCATTTCACCGACAGCTCGATCCCGCTCCCGATCGGCAGCAGCGCCGTCTGCATGTCCGGCAGCGCCCTGACAGCAGCGCGATATTTCCGTACATCCGGGCGGGCCATTTCGGGGAACACCATATTGTCGGCGGCGACGATCGCCTCGTCCGAGAGCTTCGGATAGAAGGCGTCGAGGCAGGGAAGGTAGAGGTCCTTCCAGATGTCGAGCAGCACGAGATCGAAGGGTCCGGGATCTTCCTGGATCAGCGCAACGGCGTCGCCGAGCCGGAAGTCCACCACATCGACGAGGCCAGCCTTCGTCAACTGCGCCCTGGCCTCGGCCTGCTTGTAGTCCGCCAGCTCCATGGTGATCACTTTGCCGCCGACCTGCTTGGCCGCGTCGGCGAGGAACAAGGTTGAATAGCCGTAGCTCGTGCCAAGCTCGAGAATGCGAGCGGGGCGTTTCGCGAGGATCAGGCTGTGCAGAAACCGGCCGACCTCCGGGCCGACGGGCAGGAGAAGCTCGTTGACGTTGGTGTCGGTATAGCCCTCGACGGCGAGGCGCTGCTGCTCCTCCGCATCGCGCCGGTCATAGGCCGCGAAGACTTCGGCCACCGCCGGACTCGAAAAATTCATCTCCATTCCCCCTTCAGGCCGCGGCCGCCACCGCCTCGCTTAGCCCCGTTTCCCGCAGCCGCACAGCGTCCCGTGCCGGCGGCATCCCGAACATCCGCGTATATTCGCGGCTGAACTGCGAGGCGCTTTCATAGCCGACCGCATAGGCCGCGCGCGCCGCCTCGGTGCTGGCCACCAGCAGCCGCCTTGCCTGCTGGAGGCGGAGCGACTTCTGGTACTGGAGCGGGCTCATCGCCGTCGCCGCGCGGAAATGACGGTGGAAGGAGGCGGGGCTCATGCTCGCAATCTCGCACAGGGCCTCGACGCGGAGCGGCTGGTCGAAATGGTCGCGGATCCAGCCGATCGCGCGGCGCACCTGCGAGAGCCGGCTGTCCTCGCGCGCGGCCTGCCGAAGCAAGGCGCCCTGCGGTCCGCAGAGCAGGCGGTAGAGCAATTCGCGCTCTGCGAGTGGCGCGAGCACGGGGATGTCCCCGGGCGTGTCGAGCAGGCCGAGCAGCCTGAGCCACGGGTCGAGCAATTCCGGCGTCACCGCGCTCACCGCGAAGGCCTGCGTCTCCGCGTCGGCCCGGCCGGGCACCTCGGATATCAGGGCGGCGAGCGCGTCCCGGTCGAGGTCGAGCGACAGCCCGACATAGGGCCGCTCCGGCGTCGCCTCGATGATGCAGCCGCTGACCGGCAGTTCGACCGAGGCGATGAAGAAGGTCGCCGGATCGTAGCGCAGCACCTGCTCGCCGATCATGATCTGCTTGGCGCCCTGCAGGACGAGGCAGACCTTGGGCTCGAACAGGCCGGAAATGGGCGGGGTGGTGCCGTGGCCGGTATAGACGTTCAGCCGCGGGATTGGCGTCTGACTGGACGGCGCCGCGGCGTGGCGGGTGGCGAGGTCGAGAAGGCGGGCGAGCTGGTTCAGCATGGTCCGTACATGGCATATACTCTGCGCAGAGCAAGGATGGGAGCCAGAATTGAGCGGATCGGGCAAGAAGCCGAGATGATCCGGCGACGGCGCGAGACGCGCAGGCCCTAAATCCACCTCTTGCCGCCGGACCAAAAGGGGATCCGGGGCCACGTCTTTCCAAGGAGACCATCATGACCCGGATTTTCGGAGCGAAATCGACCACCGACGAGGTGCTCGAAGGCATTGACCTGACCGGCAGCCGCATCCTCGTCACCGGCGTATCGGCCGGGCTCGGCGTCGAGACGGCGCGCGTGCTCGCCGCCCATGGCGCCAAAGTCGTCGGCACCGCGCGCGACCTCGACAAGGCCCGCCACGCCCTCGCCGCCGCCGGTGCGGACGGCGTGGAGCTGGTGGAGATGGACCTCGCCTCGCTTGCCAGCATCCGCGCCGCCGCCGACACGCTGAACGCACGCGGCGAGACCTTTGACCTGATCGTCGCCAATGCGGGCGTGATGGCGGCCCCGTTCGGCCACACCTCCGACGGGTTCGAGACGCAGTTCGGCACCAACCATCTCGGCCATTTCGTCTTCGTCAACCGGATTGCCGGTCTCATCGCAGATGGCGGTCGGCTGGTGAACGTCAGCTCGTCCGGGCACCGCATGTCGGACGTCGACCTCGACGATCCGAATTTCGAGACCACGCCTTACGACCCCTGGGCCGCTTATGGTCGCTCCAAGACCGCCAACATCCTGTTCGCCGTGGAGTTCGACCGGCGCCATCAGGGCCGCGGCGTCCGCGCCACCGCCATCCATCCCGGCGGCATCCAGACCGAGCTCGGCCGCCACATGGCTCCGGGCGAGCTGGAGGCCCTGGTCGAGCGGATGAACGAGACGCAGCGGGCGCAGGGCCTGCCGGGATGGGAGTTCAAGTCGATCCCGCAGGGCGCCGCGACCTCGGTCTGGGCGGGCATCGTCGCCACGGCGGACGAGGTCGGCGGCCGCTATTGCGAGGACTGCCATGTCGCGGAGTTCGCGGAAGGGAACGAAATCCGCGCCGGCGTCCGCGCTTATGCGCTGGACGCCGAGCGGGCCAAGGCGCTCTGGGCGAAGAGCGAGGAGCTGGTCGGCGAGACCTTCCCGGCCTGACCTGGCTCAGGCCGCCTCTGCCTGCCGCCGGGCGCGTGCGAACGCGCCCGGCGCGCAGCCGATCCGCCGGCGGAAGGCGGTGCTGAACGCGCTGGCGGACTCATAACCGATCTCCTCCGCCAGCCGGTCCAGCGGCACCCCGCCGCGGCTCAGCGCATCCTGCGCCAGAGCCATCCGCCAGCGGGCGAGATACTCCATCGGTGCGCAGCCCAGAGCCGCGCCGAACCGCGCCGCGAACGCCGAGCGCGACATGCCGGCAATCCCCGCCAGCCCCGCCACCGTCCAGCCCGCGCGGACATTGTTGTGCATCGCGCGCAGCGCGCGCGCCAGTGCCGGCTCTCGCATTCCCGCCAGCAGGCCCGGCGGCAGCGCCTCCTCTCCGGCCTCGTCCCGGCGCAGGCATTCCACCAGCATTACCTCCAGCAGCCGCGCCAGGATCAGCTCGCGCCCGGGCCGCTCGGCGACGCACTCTTCCGCGATCAGATCGACAAGCCGGCGCAGCCGTCCGCTCTTCTCCTCGCCGGCGCGGATATGGGCCATTGCCGGCAGCAAAGGCAGCAGCAGCGGCGCATTGACCGGCTCGATCCGGAAGCTGCCGCCGAGCATCCGGACATCGGTCTCGCCCTCCTGCTCGCCATGGCGGACCGCCGCGTCCGAGGGCTCGCGCAGCACGCAGTCCACGCCCGGCACGCTGAACATCGAAAAGGCAGGAGTCGCCGGCAGCAGCACGAAATCGCCCTGCTCCAGCAAAACGGGCGCGGCGGCCTCGACCGCCAGCCAGCAGCGCCCCTCCAGCATCAGTGCATAACCGGGCTGGCTATAAGCCGCATAACGCACACCCCAGGCGCCGCGCCCTTCGATGGGCTTCGAAACGGCGGCATGGGGGCGGAGGAGGGCAATGAGGTCGCTGAATGGATCCATCTGGACGATCCATAATAAATGATGGACTATAAATTATAGATCGTCTTTGCGGTCCTGTCTATCCCAGTCTTCTCGACAAAGGAGACAGAGATCATGCGCAAGACCATCCTCATCACCGGCACCTCGTCCGGCTACGGCAAGGCGGCCGCCACGCTTTTCCTCGAGCGCGGCTGGAACGTCGTCGCGGCGATGCGGCGGCCGGATCCCGCATTATTCGCGCCGTCCGACCGGCTCAAGCTCGTCCGGCTGGACGTCACGGATCGGGCCAGCATCGACCGGGCGCTGGCGGACGCCGTGATCGCCTTCGGCGCGATCGAGGTGCTGGTGAACAATGCCGGCATCGGCCTGGCCTCGGCCTTCGAGGCGACCCCGGATGCGACCGTCCGCGAATTGTTCGAGACGAACACGTTTGGCACCTTCGCCATGTGTCGCGCCATCATCCCGATCCTGCGCCGGCAAGGCGGCGGCGCGATCGTCAACGTCACCTCCAGCGTGACGCTCGGGGTCATGCCGCTGGTCGCGCCTTATGCGGCCAGCAAATGCGCGGTCGAGGGCTTCACGGAATCGCTCGCCTACGAGCTGGAGCCATTCAACATCCGCACCCGGCTGGTCGAGCCCGGCTACGGGCCGACCACCGCGTTCACCGCCAATGGCGGCACGCGGATGGAGGGACTGATCCCGCCCGATTATGAGGGCTTCGCCCAGGCCAGCTTCGCGAACATGGCGGACTATCCGACCGCTTATTGCACCGAGGCCGAGGTCGCCGAGGCCGTGCTCGCGGCCGCGACCGAGGAGGGCGGCCAGCTCCGCTTTCCCGCCGGCGCCGACAGCAAGCTGCTCGCGGAGTTGCGCTGGACCGCGGGCGAGGAGGCCTATCTGGCGAAGATGCGCGCCATGTTCGCCCCCGCGCGCTGACCGGATGGCACGGGCGGCTTCCGGGCCGCCCGCTGCCGCGCTAGGCTGGGGCCATGACCGAGCCGCAACGCTGCACTTGGGTGGGCACCGACCCGCTCTATTTGGCCTATCACGACACCGAATGGGGCGTGCCCGTCCGCGACTCCCGGATGCTCTGGGAGACATTGATGCTGGAGGGCTTCCAGGCCGGCCTCGCCTGGATCGTCATCCTGCGCAAGCGCGAGGGTTTCCGCGCCGCTTTCGCCGGCTTCGATCCGGACAAAGTGGCCGCCTTCACCGAGGCGGATGTGGAGCGGCTGCTGGCCGATCCCGGCATCGTCCGCGCCCGCGCCAAGATCCTGGCGACGATAAGGGGCGCGCAGATCTTCTGCGAGATGCGCGACCGCGGCGAGGATTTTGCAGATTACTGCTGGTCCTTCACCGGCGGCCGGGTGATCCGCGGCGACGGCGTCAGCCTGCCGGCGAAGACCGACCTCTCCGAGACCATCTCGAAAGACCTCAAGAGCCGCGGCTTCAAGTTCGTCGGCCCGACCATCGTCTATGCCTGGTTGCAGGCGGTCGGCATCGTCGACGATCATATGGCCGGCTGCTTCCGGCGGACGGCCGCATGATCGCGCCGCTCGGCCTGCCCGACATCCCTGCCTTGGTCGCGCTCTGGGAGGCATGCGGCCTCACCCGGCCGTGGAACGACTCGCAGCGCGACGCGCGCCTCGCCATCGAAGGCCCCACCTCCACCATCCTCGGCCTGCACGATGGCAATACGCTGATCGCCTCGGTCATGACCGGGTTCGACGGTCATCGCGGCTGGGTCTACTATCTCGCCGTCGCGCCGGATCGGCGCCGCGAGGGGCTCGGCCGGAGGCTGATGGACGCGGCCGAGGCCTGGCTCCGCGAGCGCGGCGCGCCCAAGCTCCAGCTCATGGTGCGCGACAGCAATGCGGCGGCGCTGGACTTCTATCGCGCGCTCGGGCTCGAGGCGCAGCCGGTCGTCACCTTGGGGAAATTCCTGACATGATCACGATGTACGGCATCAAGAATTGCGACACGATCAAGAAGGCCCGGGCCTGGCTGGACGCGCGCGGCACCGCGTATCTCTTTCACGACTACAAGCTGGCCGGCATCGACGCGCCGCGCCTGCGCGCCTGGGCGGCGGAGCTGGGCTGGGAGAAAGTGCTGAACCGCGCGGGCACGACCTTTCGCAAGCTGCCCGACGCGGACAAGGCAGGGCTGGACGAAGACAAGGCCGTGGCGCTGATGCTGGCCCAGCCGTCCATGATCAAGCGGCCGGTGCTCGATCTTGGGGACCGCCGCCTCGTCGGCTTCAGCGAGGCGGTCTGGAGCGAGGCGCTTCCTGTGTCCTGACCGCGTCAACCGGCCGGAACGATCTGGTTATCAGCGCATTTTCCGCTCAGTATTCGGGTGAACAGGGGGTGCGCGATGATTCTGGTGAGCGGACGGGGGTGACGGCTTGAGCGACCAGCGCGGCCAGACTTCCGCCGCGGCGCCGTCCGGTGTCTCGCGCTTCCCGGGCGCCGCCAGCCCGATGCGGGCGCTGTTCGAGGCGCATGACTGGTCGGGCTCTCCGCTCGGCCTTCCCGAACAGTGGTCGCAGGCCCTGAGGACGACGGTCGGCATGATGCTCCCGGCCATGGCCCAGATCGTATTGTTCTGGGGGCCTGACTATGTCGCGCTCTACAACGACGCCTATGCGCCCTCTATCGGCGACAAGCACCCCCGCGCGCTCGGCCGGCCGGCGCAGGAGCATTGGACCGAGCTCTGGGACGATCTCGAGCCATTGCTGGCGAGCGTGCGCGAGACCGGCGAGACCGTTCACGCGAAGGACCGGCCCTTCCACATCAATCGCTTCGGCTATGACGAGACAGTCTGGTTCGACATCTCCTATTCCGCCGTGCCGGAAGCGGATGGCGCGGTCGGCGGCGTGCTCTGCATCGTCAGCGAGACGACCGAGCGGATGCTGGCCGCGGCCGCGACCCGGGAGAGCGAGGCGCGCTTTCGCGACGTTTTCCAGAATGCCGGCGTCGGCATGATCGAGATCGACGCCGACTGGAATATACTCTCTTCCAACGCGACCTACTGCCAGATCACTGGCCGGCCGGAAGCAGGGCTGCAGGGGGCGAACTGCCTGTCCTTCACCCACCCGGACGATGTTGGCGCGGGCGCGGAGGCGCTGCGCGCGCTTTCCGGCGGGGTGACCGACCGGATCAGCTTCGAGAAACGCTATATTCGTCCGGACGGCACCGTCATCTGGGTACGGTCCAACCTCTCGCGGGTGAGCGGCGGGGAGGGCGCAGACCGCTTCCTCAAGGTGGTCGAGGACATTACCGATGTCCGGGAAGCGCGGGACGCGCTGCTTGAAAGCGAGCTGCGCTTTCGCACGTTGTTCGACTCGATCGACGAGGGCTTTTGCATCATCGAGTTCCTGGACGGGCCGCACGGACCGCTCAGCGACTATGTCCATGTCGCGGCCAATGCCGCCTATGAGCAGCATGCGGGCATCTCCAACGTCGTCGGCCAGAAGGTGCGCGAAATGGTCGGCGACGAGGCCGACAGTTGGGTTGAGCTTTACCGCAACGTGCTGCTGACCGGCGAGAAGATCCGCTTCGAGCAGGAATTGGTCGCGACCGGGCGCCAGCTCGAGCTCGCCGCCTTCCGCATCGAGCCGCCCGAACGTCGGCAGGTCGCGGTTCTGTTTCAGGACATTACCGCCCGCAAGCAGGCGGCGACCGCGCTGCAAGAGAGCGAGGCGCGGCTCAAGGTCGCGCTTGCCGCGGGCGGGCTGGGCGACTGGTATTGGGATGTCGAGAGTGACATGCTCAATTTCTCGGCCGAGACCGCGCGCCTGTTTGGCGTGCCCGAGGGGCCGGTGATCAGCTGGACGGACATGGTCAAGCTGATCCATCCGGACGATGCCGCCGCCACGTATGCCGCGGTCGCCGGCGCGGTCGAAGAGCGGCGCGATTATGCGATCGAATACCGCCTTCGTCGCCCCGGCGGCGCCTGGATGTGGGTCGCCGCGGTCGGTCGCCCCGTCTATGATGAGGACGGCCGTCCGAAGCGCGTGATCGGCGTCGTCCAGGATATCAGCGCGCGCAAGGAGGCCGACGATCTGCTGCGCGAGACCGAGGAGCGCTACCGCCTCGCCACCCGCGCGACCAACGACGCGATCTGGGACTGGGACCTGGTCACCAACCATGTCCGCTGGAACGAGGCGCTTGAGGCCGCTCATGGCTACCGGCCCGCGAATGTGGACCCCACCGGGACATGGTGGATCGGGCATATCCACCCGGACGACCGCGATCGGATCGACGCGAGCATCCACGCGGTGATCGACGGCGACCAGGCGGTGACCTGGAGCGATCAATATCGCTTCCGTCGTGCCGACGGCACCTATGCCGAGATACTTGATCGCGGCACCGTTATCCGCGGCGCCGATGGCCGTGCCACGCGCATGATCGGCGCGATGCTCGACATGACCGCGGTGCGCCGCGCCGAACAGGCAGTCCGGGAGAGCGACGATCGACTTCGGCTCGCGACCGAAGCGGCCTCGATCGGGATCTGGGACTTCGATCCGAAATCCGGCCGGCTGGACTGGGACGCGGAAACCCGTGCGATGTTCGGCCTGACGCCCGGGCAGGAGGTCGATTATGATGTCTTCCTCGCCGGTCTCCACGAGGAGGACCGCGTGGCTACGGATATGGCGGTGAGCGAGGCGCTGCTGCCGGACGGGCCCGGCGGCTACGAGGTCGAATATCGCACCGTCGCGCCGGATGGCACCGAGCGCTGGATCGCCGCCAAGGGCAAGGCGATCTTCGCCGACGGCGAGGCGATCCGCTTCATCGGTACCGTTCTCGATATTTCGGCGCGCAAGCAGGCGGAGGCGGCACTGCGCGAAAGTGAGGAGTTCAACCGGCGCATCCTCAGCAGCTCTAACGACTGCATCAAGGTGCTGTCGCTGGAGGGTCATCTCGAAAGCATGAGCCCGGGCGGGCTCGAGGTCATGGAAATCGACGATTTCGGTACGGTCCGCGATGCCTATTGGCCCGATCTTTGGGATAAGCCGGAGCGGCCGCTCGTGAAGCGTGCGATCGGGGAGGCCCTGGCCGGCCGGATCGGACGCTTCGAAGGCTTTTGCCGAACCGGGCGCGGCACGCTCAAGCGCTGGGACGTGATCGTTTCCGCGATCGCGGGCGCCGAAGGCCAGCCGGAAAAGCTGCTGTCCATTTCGCGCGACATCAGCGAGCAATATCGGGCCAATGAGACGATTCGCGAAAGCGAGGAAAAGCTGCGCGAGCTGAACCAGTCGCTCGAGACCCGGATCGCCGCCGCCATCGCCGAGCGCGAGCAGGCGGAGGAGGCGCTTCGCCAGTCCCACAAGATGGAGGCCGTGGGCCAGCTGACCGGCGGCATCGCCCATGACTTCAACAATCTGCTGACCGTGATCACCGGCAATGTCGACGCCGCCCGCCGCCATGTCGGCGAGGATGGTGCGCCGCGGGTCCTGCGCGCGCTCGGCAATGCGCTGGTCGGCGCGGAGCGGGCGGCGGTGCTGACCCAGCGCCTGCTCGCTTTCTCCCGCCGGCAGCCGCTCAATCCGCGGCCGATCGACCCGAACCGGCTGGTCAACAATATGTCGGAGCTGCTCCACCGCACGCTCGGCGAGACGATCGCGGTGGAAACTGTGCTCGCCGCCGGTCTCTGGAAGATCGAGGCCGATCCGAACCAGCTGGAAAATGCGATCCTGAATCTGGCGGTGAATGCGCGCGACGCCATGCCCGACGGCGGCAAGCTCACCATCGAGACCGCCAACACCCATATCGACCGGGATTATGCGGCCCAGAATGCGGGGGCGATGCCGGGCCAATATGTCGTCATCTGCGTCTCGGACATCGGCACGGGCATGGACGCGGATGCGCTCGGCCGCGCCTTCGAGCCTTTCTTCACCACCAAGGACGTGGGCAAGGGCACCGGCCTCGGCCTCTCCATGGTCTACGGCTTCGTCAAACAGTCCGGCGGCCATGTGAAAATCTATTCGGAGGAAGGGCAGGGGACGACGGTCCGCATCTATCTGCCGCGCCTGCTCTCGGACGAGGCGGAGGAGGAGGAGCGTGCCGAGGTGCCGGTGCCGGAAGGCACGCGCGACGAGACGATCCTGGTCTGCGAGGATGATGACGACGTCCGCGCCTATACCGTCGAGGTTCTCCGCGAGCTCGGCTACCGCGTGCTGGAGGCGCATGACGGGCCCTCGGCGCTCCGCCTGCTGGAGCGGCAGGAGGGGCGGGTCGACCTGCTCTTCACCGACGTCGTCCTGCCCAGCGGCATGACCGGCGCGATCGTCGCGCAGGAGGCGCGCAAGCTCCGGCCGGGCCTCCGCGTCCTGTTCACCACCGGCTATGCGCGCAACGCCATCGTCCATCACGGCCGGCTCGATCCCGGCGTCGAACTGATCACCAAGCCCTTCGCCTACGCCGATCTCGCCGCCCGCATCCGCGACATTCTGGACCGGCCCTAGAGGCGCTTGCGCGGGCGGGGGAAATGGCGGACGTTCGGCGGACGGTTTAAGGGGGAGACTAACGATGCGCCTGACCCTGGTTTCGCTTGCCGCGCTGACGCTTGCCGCCTGCGGCGGGACCGCCGCCAACAATGCTGTCACGGCCAGCAACGGCGCGAACGCCGCGGCGCCCGCGCCCGCCGCCAACGAGGCGGCCCCCGCCACCAACAACAGCGCCGCCGCCGCTCCCGAGCGCGTGCTGCGCAGCGAGACCGTCACCGCGACCTTCACCGGCTGGGAAATGGGCGATTATCTCTGGGGCCAGTTCACCGCGCCGGGCCGCGAGCCGTTCAGCGCCCAGATGGGGCCGGACCCGATCGCCCTGTTCCTCGACGCCCACCGCAACCAGCAGGTCACGGTCGAGGTCGCGACGGTGATGGCCAATATCCCCGAAAATGGCGGGCCGACCGAGATCCAGCGGATCGTGGCCGCGCGCAGTGCCGCCGACGACACCGCCGAGCGGTGGTGGGCGAGCATGTCCGCCGCTGACCAGGCCGCGGCGCGGCGCCGCTTCGAGGAGGGGCCGTTGAGCAGCGGCGGCCGATGAGGCGCCTGCTCTTTCTCCTGGCTCTGCTGCTCGCCGCGGTCCCGGTCGCGGCGCAGCCCTCGGCGACGGACTGGGCCTCGCGCCTGACCGAAGGCGATGTCACCGTCCCCAATTTCCGCTTTCGCTCGGGCGAGACGTTGCCCGAGCTGCGCCTCCATTATGCCACGCTCGGCACGCCGCGACGCGACCCGGAGGGCCGGGTCGTGAACGCGGTCATGGTCCTCCACGGCACCGGCGGGTCCGGCCGCCAGTTCCTCGCCACGCAATTCGCCGACCAGCTTTACGGCCCGGGCCAGCCGCTCGACATCGCGCGCTACTACATCATCCTCCCGGACGGCATCGGCCATGGCCGCTCGTCGAAGCCGAGCGACGGCCTGCGCATGCGCTTCCCGCATTACGATTATGACGACATGGTCGCCGGCCAGCGCGCGATCCTGGAGCGGCTGGGCGTGCAGCGCCTGCGCCTGATGATGGGCACCTCCATGGGCTGCATGCACATTTTTGTCTGGGCCGAGACCCATCCCGATGCCGCGCGCGCGATGCTGCCTTTGGCCTGCCTGCCGACCCAGATTGCCGGCCACAACCGGATGTGGCGCCAGCTCGCCGTCCAGGGCATTCGCGCCGATCCCGCCTGGGCCGAGGGCAATTACACCAGCCAGCCGGCGCAGGGCCTGCGCACCGCGGTCAGCGTGCTGCAGATCGCCGGCATGGCGCCGCTCTGGCTGCAGGGCGAATATCCGACCCGCGACGCCGCAGACGCCTTTCTCGCCGGCCGGGTCGAGCGCGACCTCGCCACCCGGGACGCCAATGATTTGATCTACCAGCTGGAGGCGAGCCGGACCTACGACCCCCTGCCCAATCTGGAGCGCATCCGCGCCCCGATCACCTGGGTGAACAGCGCCGACGATTTCATCAACCCGCCCGAATATGGGATCGCCGAAGCCGCCGCCCGCCGCATGCCGAGCGCCCGCTACATCCTCATCCCCCGCAGCGCCGACACGCGCGGGCATGGCACCCACACCTGGGCGCGGTTCTGGAAGGACGAGCTGGTCGATTTGCTGAGGCGGACGGAGGGCTAGCGAGGGTGGAGGCCGACTATCAAGCACTCAAGGCGCGATGGCTCGCCGGTGAAGGGACCGCGAGCTGAGCCTACAACTCATGTTCTTCGCCTGGATGCATTGGGCCGACCCGCCTTTTGTTACCGAGCTGTCGGACGATCCCGACGCCGAAAGGCTGTGGCGGGAGGGGTTCGACGCCATGGGCGACGAAGCTTCGACAGATGCCGAATTCCTGTTCGTCGCTGGCCTCATGGCCGAGATTTTTCCTTACGTTCTGGGTGGCGAGCGGGAATGGGCGACACGCGGGTCCGACATGAAGAGCCGGGCCATGAAAGTGCAGGCGTCATCCTTGCCGCTCAGCACGTTCGACAATCGGGGAGAATATGGGAAATACTTCTCTCACCAATTGCGTGGGCAGCTTGATCGTCAGCGCGCTGATTGACTGACCCTCTCCCCTGGAGGGGAGAGGGGGCTAGGCTCCCGCGAACTCACATGATTGAGCGCAATTACCCAGCGGCCGTCCACTTTGCGCATCAGGCGCGTGTTGATCCCGTCCTGCGGCTGGCCGCCACCCTCCAGCCTGTAGCGGCTGATCAATTGCGCGGCATCGGGTGAGAGCATCTCCACCCTGATATCGAAGAAATGCAGCTGCCCGCGCCGGGCCGGATCGCCGCCATAATCGCGGATGTAATGATCCAGCGTCCCCTGCCAGTCGCGCTGGAACTGGCCGCGCGAGACGAACACGACGTCGGGATTCTTGAAGCCGGCCATGTAGCCGCGGAAATCGCCGCGGTTCCAGGCCACCTCCATGTCGGCGATCACCTGCCGGATCGCGCGCTCCTCGGCCGCCGCGTCAACGGCCGGCGCCTGCGCCGTGCAGGCGGCGAGAAGGAAGGCGAGGGCGGCGATCCGCATGACGCGGCTCAGACCTTCGACAGCTTCTCGCCCTTCTCGGCCTTGTCGCGCAGCAGCTTCGAGACCTCGAAGCCGTGCTTCTCCAGCCCGGCGACGATCTTCGCCAGGCCTTCCGTGTCGGCCCAGAACATCGGCCCGCCGCGATAGACCGGCCAGCCATAGCCATAGACCCAGACGACATCGATATCCGACGCCCGCTGGGCCATGCCCTCTTCCAGGATCTTCGCGCCCTCGTTGACCATCGTGTAGAGCGTGCGCTCGACGATCTCCTCGTCGGTGATCTCATGCTGTGGCGTGCCGGTCTTCTGCCTGAAATCCTCGATGATCTCGGCGACGCGCGGCGACGGCGAGGGCGTGCGCTTCTCGTCATAATCGTAGAAGCCGGCGCCCTTCTTCTGGCCCCAGCGCCCTTCGGCGGCGAGCGCGTCGCGGATATTCTCGATCCGGGTCGGGTCGCGGTGCCAGCCGATATCGACGCCGGCCAGGTCCGACATCTGGAACGGGCCCATAGGCATGCCAAAGGCGACATGGACCTTGTCGATCTGCTCCGGGGTCGCGCCCTCGTGCAGCATCTTCATCGCTTCCATCTGGCGCGGGATGAGCATGCGGTTGCCGATAAAGCCGTAACAGACGCCCGCGACCACCGCGACTTTCTTGATCTTCTTGGCGAGCTGCATGGCGGTGGCCAGCACGTCCGGCGCCGTCTTCGCGCCGCGCACCACTTCCAGCAATTTCATCACATTGGCCGGCGAGAAGAAGTGGAGGCCGACCACGTCCTGCGGCCGCGAGGTCACTGCGGCGATCTCGTCAATGTTGAGATAGGAGGTGTTGGAGGCGAGGATCGCGCCGGGCCCGGCAATCCCGTCCAGCTTCGTGAAGATCTCCTTCTTCACGTCCATATTCTCGAACACCGCCTCGATGATCAGGTCGCAATCGGCGAGGTCTTCCATGCTGAGCGACGGCTTCAGCAGGCCCATCGCCTGCTCGACCTGCGCGCCGCTGATCCGGCCCTTGGCCGCGCTCGCCTCGTAATTCTTGCGCATCACGCCGGTGCCGCGGTCCAGAGCGTCCTGCGCCATCTCGACGATGGTCACCGGAATGCCGGCGGAAAGGAAGTTCATGGAGATGCCGCCGCCCATCGTGCCGGCGCCGATCACGCCGACGCGCCTGATCTCCCGCGGCTGCGTGCCCTCCGGGACATTCTCGATCTTCGCGGCCTTACGCTCGGCGAAGAAGAAATATTGCTGGGCCTTGGCCTGCGTGCCCATCATCAATTCCATGAACAGGCGGCGCTCTTCGAGCACGCCTTCCTCATAGGGCTTGGCCACCGCCGCCTCGATCGCGCGGACATTATATTCGGGCGCATCGAAGCCCTTGAACTTGCGGGCATTGGCCTTGCGGAAGGCGTCGAACAGGCCCGGGTTGGCGCGCGCCTCGGCCAGCTTCTCGTCGCGCGCGGAGGATTTGGGCAGCGGCCGGACCTCGCGCACCTCCTCGGCATAAGCGACGGCATGGGGCAGCAAATCGCCCTCGATCAGCCGGTCGACAAGGCCCACCGCCAGCGCGTCCTTGGCGCCGATCGGATTGCCCGTCGCCGCCATTTCCAGCGCCTTCTCGACGCCCGCCACGCGCGGCAGCCTTTGCGTGCCGCCGGCGCCCGGCAGCAGGCCGAGCTTCACCTCGGGCACGCCCAGCTTCGCCGAGGGCAAAGCAACCCGGTAATGGCAGGAGAGCGCGACTTCGAGGCCACCGCCCAACGCGGTGCCATGGATCGCGGCGACCACCGGCTTGGTGCAATTCTCGATGATGTCGACGACGGTCGGCAGCATGGGCAGCTGCATCGGCTTGCCGAACTCGGTGATGTCGGCGCCGGCGAAGAAGGTCTGACCCTCGCAGGCGATCACCACCGCCTTCACGCCCGCATCCGCATCCGCCTGCTCGATCGCCTTCACCAGCCCTTCCCGCACCGCATGGCCGAGCGCGTTCACCGGCGGATTGTTGGAAATGACGATCAGCACGTCGCCATGCATGCGGGTCGAGATGGGGCTGGTCATGATGGTCTCCTTCGGCTTCGGCGATGCCGCAGCTTTACGTTTACGTCAACCTGGTGGGCGCAGCTCAGGGGCTGATGAAATCGGCATATTCGCCGAGATAATTGTAATGCACCCAGCCGGACCCGCACGGGCCGTTATAATTTGTGGTCGCGCGCTGCGGCTCGAGCACGAAGGCGCAACGCCGCTCCCCCGGCCTGCGCTCGTAGAGGATCGCGAACCAGTTGCCGTGGCGCGCGCAGGCATAGACGCTCCGGCCGAACGGCAGCCGCCCGAGCTCGCGCTGCCGCGTTGAGGGGCCGGAGCGCACCGAGACGAAGGTCGCGGACCGTCGCGTCAGGTTCAGGATCCGGGCGGTCGAGCAGGCGCCATAGCTTTCGTTGGCGGTCAACGGCACCGGGAAGCGCGGGGTCTGGGCGAAGGCCGGCGCGGCCATGAGGCCCGCAGCAAGCAAGATCGTGACTGCTTTCATCGCCGCTGCTCCTCCTCAAAAGGCCGTGCGGCCATATTCCTGACGGTAGAAGGGATGGGTGGCGGAAAGCCCGCCGTCGACGACCAGGGCATGGCCGTTCACATAGCTGGATTCGTCCGAAGCGAGAAACAGAGCCGCATGGGCGATCTCCTCCGGCTCGCCGCCGCGCTTCAGCGGGTTGAGGTTCCCGATCATGGACTCGCGGCCCGCGTCGCGCGCCATCTTGTAGATCATCTCGGTCATCCCGGTCTCGATCAGGCCGGGGCAGATGGCGTTGACGCGGATGTTCGCGCCGCAAAGCTGGGTCGCCGACACCTGGACCAGATTGATCACGCCCGCCTTGGACGCCGAATAGGCCGGCCCGCCCGCACACGCGCGGATGCCGGCGACCGAGGCAGTGGCGATGATCGAGCCGCCGCCCCGCTCCTTCATCACCGGAGCGGCATGCTTGATCGCCAGGAACGGACCGATCAGGTTCACGCGCAAAATCTCCTGCCAATCCTCTGGGCTTTGCTCGAACAACGAGGCGAGGCCGCCCGAAATGCCCGCATTGGCGAAGATGACGTCCAGCCCGCCATGTTCGCGCACCGCCAGGTCGACGAGGCTAGCCACGTCCTCTTCCCTGCCCGCGTCCGCGGCCAGCACGCCGTCCGACGCGGCCACGTCAGCGGCGATCACCGTCGCACCCTCCGCGCGGTACAAGGCCACCGTCGCCCTGCCGATCCCCGACGCCGCGCCGGTGATGATCGCAACCTTGCCGTCCAAACGCCCTGTCATTCACTTTCTCCCGTCATGCCAGCAAAGGCTGGCATCCCAGCCGATTTCGAGACTCCAGGATCGCATGGACCCCGGCCTTCGCTCGGGTGATGGCCTGTGGGGCCGTCATAGTCCCACGCCGATCGTCGACCCCCCATCCACGATGATCGTCTGCCCGGTCATGAAGGTCGAGGCGGGCGAGGCGAGGAACACGGCCGCGCCGGCGATTTCGTGCGGCTCGCCGATGCGGCGGAGCGGCGTGCCCCGTGTCACCGCCTTCAGCGTGTCGGGATTTTCCCAGAGCGCTTTGGCGAAGTCGGTCTTCACCAGGCCCGGCGCGATGCAGTTCACGCGCACGCCACTGGGCCCGAACTCGGCGGCGAGATTGCGCGCCAGCTGGAAGTCCGCGGCCTTCGAGATGTTGTAGGCGCCGATCATGGTCGAGCTGGTCAGCCCGCCGATCGAGCTGACGATGACGATGGACCCTTCGCCGCGCTCGAGCATCTCCGGCGCGACCATCGAGATCAGCCAGTGATTGGCGACCACATTATTGTCGAGGATCTTGCGGAACTGGTCGTCCGTAATCCCCGCCATCGGCCCGTAATAGGGATTGGACGCGGCGTTGCAGACGAGCACGTCGATCCGCCCGAGCTGCGCCCGCGTGTCGTCCACGAGCGCCTGCAATTCCTCCTTGGAGGAGATACTCGCCGGCACCACGATCGCGGTCCCGTCGCCATGCTTGGCGTTGATCGCGTCGGCCACCTCCTGGCAGGCGGGCGCCTTGCGGCTGGAGATCACCACCTTGGCGCCATGATCCGCCAGCGCCTCGGCGATCGCCCGCCCGATCCCGCGCGACGAGCCGGTGACGATGGCGACTTTGTCCTTCAGATCAAACAACTGCATGCAATTCTCCAATCTCGTTCGTCTCGAGCGAAGTCGAGGGGCGCCCGTGGAGCCTCCGTGCCAGCGCCCCTCGACTATGCTCGGGACGAACGGAAGCTGGGCTGGTTACTCTCGCGCGATCTCACCCCTGCCGATGCTTCGCAAACTCGAGCCGCGCGATCGCCCGATTGTGCACCTCGTCCGGCCCGTCCGCGAGGCGCAGGGTCCGGATTCCGGCCCAGCTCGCGGCCAGCCCGAAATCCTGGCTCACGCCGGCGGCGCCATGCGCCTGCACCGCATCGTCGATGATCTGCAGCGCCATGGTCGGTGCATAGACCTTGATCATCGCGATCTCGGCCGCGGCGGCCTTGTTGCCGGCCTTGTCCATCAGGTCCGCGGCCTTGAGGCAGAGCAAACGCGACATCTCGATGTCGATCCGCGCCCGCGCCACGCGCTGTTCCCAGATCGAGTGCTCCATCAGTTTCTTGCCGAAGGCGACGCGCGACTGGAGCCGCAGCACCATCGCCTTCAGCGCCTCCTCGGCCGCGCCGATCGTGCGCATGCAATGGTGGATGCGCCCCGGCCCGAGCCGCCCTTGCGCGATCTCGAAGCCGCGTCCCTCGCCGAGCAGCATGTTCGACGCCGGGATGCGGACATTCTCCAGCACCACCTCCATATGGCCGTGCGGCGCGTCGTCATAACCATAGACGGTCAGCGCCCGCTGCACGGTCACGCCCGGCGCGTCGAGCGGCACCAGCACCATGCTCTGCTGGCGGTGCCGGTCCGCGCCCTTGTCGGTCTTGCCCATGAGAATGGTGATCTTGCAGCGCGGGTCGCCGGCGCCGGACGACCACCATTTGCGCCCGTTGATCACATAGTTATCGCCCTCGCGGCGGATGTCGCACTCGATATTGGTCGCGTCGGACGAGGCCACCGCTGGCTCGGTCATCAGGAAGGCCGAGCGGATCTCGCCGTTCATCAGCGGGCGGAGCCATTGCTCCTTCTGCTCGCGCGTGCCGTAGCGGTGGAAGACCTCCATATTGCCGGTGTCGGGCGCCGAGCAGTTGAAGACCTCGCTCGACCAGGGAATCCGCCCCATCTCCTCGGCGCAGAGCGCATATTCGAGGTTGGTGAGCTGCGTCCCCTCGAACTCGAACGTCTCGTCGACATGGGCCAGCACGCCGCCCGGCGGCATGAACAGGTTCCACAGCCCCGCGGCCTTCGCCACCGGCTTCAGCTCCTCGATCACCGGCAAAGGCTGCCAGCGGTCCCCCTCGTTCAGCTGGCTCTTATAGTCGCCGACTCGCGGCCGCACCCGAGTCTCGATGAACTCGCGCACCCGGTCCCGATAAAAAGCCTGCCGTTCCGTAAGGTCAAAATCCATCGAGCTGGCATCCTCTCGTTTCTTGCCCTGAAGGGGTCGCAAACGGGGTGCCAGAAAGAGGGGGAGCGGGGCAAGTGGGGGAGGGTATGCCGGCCTAGGTCCGTGCCTTGCGCGCCGCATAGCGCGCATCTCGGGCGGCCTTGCGCTCGTCGTCCGTGGCCGGTGGCGGATTGGCGGCGGCCTTGGCCTCCGCCGCAGCCTGCGCGGCCGACGCCTTGGCCGCCTTCGCCTCCGCCCGTGCCGCCACCCTGGCCGCCTCGCGCGCTTCGGCGGCGGCGCGCCGCTCGGCCTGCTCCGCGGGATCGGGCGCCTTGCGGGCGCGCAGCTGGGCGAGGGCCGTCGCCTTCGCCGCCGCGGCGCTGGCCTTGCGATCCTCGAAGGTCGGGTTCTTATAGCCTTTCATCTCGTCTTTCTCTCTCATCCGGTTCAGGCGCGCTTCGCCTTCAGTTTCCACGGCAGGCCGGGCAGCTTCACCATCGTCTTGCCGCACACCGAGCAGCGCGTCACGAAATGGCCGCACTCCCAATGGCTGCCCCTGAGGTCCGGAGCATGCAAGCCGAGCCAGTCGTGGAGGCTCATGTCGCGGCCGCCGTGGCGCGGACCCGCTCCGCCTGCGCCTTGGCATCGGCGAGGCTGGTGTAGCGATAGGGTCCGACCTCAAAGCTGTCGCGCATGACGCGGACAATGCCGAGGCGGGCGAGCTGCTCCTCCGCGTCGGCCGCGTCGTCGAAGGCGGGCTGCTGGCGGCGGCCGCTCATGTCCCCGGCCTCGCGGCGGGGAGAGGCAGTCGCTCGGCGGCGATCGCGGCCTCGACCCGGGCAAGGCCGGCGTCGCTGGCCACGGCGAGGTCGATGGGCCGCCCGTCAAGTCCCTGATGATGGCAGTTGAGAAAGGCGCGCACCGCCTCGATATCTACGAGTGCGGCCTGGGCGACGCGGACCGCGCGGCCCTGGCGCACGCTTTCGTCGCGGCTGAGCACCGGCCCGAGGGGCTTGCGGCGCATCATCGCGCGGCCACCGGGCCGGCACAGGCCGGGAGGCCGCGCGGGGCCGAGGCGGCGCGAAGGCTGTAGCGGCCCGCCATCTCATAGTGGATGAGGCGGCTCTCGGCGGTCGAGGCGGCGCGCGCCATCGCGACGGCCGCCTGCTGGCGTCGGAGCCAATAGGTCTTTTCCATGTCGGATCACCTTGTGCGGCAAGCGAGAGCGGAAATGTCTCTCAGTCACGGGCGCTTGCGGAAAAAAGGCAGGTGATGGGCGGAGCCTAGCAGAAGGGTGGGCGAATAGCGACGACATTCGCGCCGTTTCTATTCCCGCGCCTCCGCCCGCCACTGCCCCGGCGACAGGCCGAACTCGCCCAGGAACCAGCGCGAGAAGCTGCTCGGGTTCGCATAGCCCGTCATCCGGGCCACCGAGCCGACGCTGTGCGTGGGGCTGGCGAGATAGCGGAGCGCGAGCTCCCGCCGGACCTCGTTGAGCAGGGTCGCGAAGGTCCGCCCCTCCCGCTCCAGCTGCCGCTGCAACGAGCGCGGGGCGAGGCCGAGATTGGCGCCGACCTGCTCCAAAGTCGCCCGGCCCGCGGGCAGCAGCAGATAGAGCGTCCGCCGCGCCCGCTCGGTCAGCGAGCCGTCCGCGGGGTCCGGCACCAGCATGTCGAGATAGCGCCGGGCATGCCGCGCCATCGCCGATTCCGCCGCCGGATTGGGCATGTCCAGCGCCGCCTCCGCGCAGACCAGCCCGTTGAAATCCGCGTCGAACACCAGCGGGCATTGGAAGATGCGCATGTGCAGGCCCGGATCGATCGGCGCGGCATGGCGGAAATAGGCAAGGTCCGGGTGCCAGCGCCCGCTCACCACCTCGCTCACCGTCCGGCAGATGATCGCCAGCATCAGCTCGATCGCCTGCCGCCCGTCATAGCCGCCGATGAAGCCGGCGCGGATGATCGCCAGCCTTTCCCCGCTCGTCCCCGTCTCATGCTCGATGTCGAGCGACATCACCTCGTTCAGCACGCTCTGATAGTCGACCATGGCGTTCAGCACGTCGCGGGCCGTGCCCTGATGGGCGAGCAGCAGGCTGATCGGCCCCAGGCTCGACAGCGTGCGGCTCTCCGCCATGAGCAGGCCGAAGCTCTCGCAGCCGCTCGCCTCCGCGCTCAGCTCCAGCAAATCCGCCACCGCGCCCGACGGAATCAGGGCGTCCGGGTCCGCCAAGGTCGCCGGGCTGATCTTCACCCGCCGCAGCAGGGCATAGGGGTCCAGCCCCGTGAACCGGGCGACCTCGAAATAATTGGTCAGAGCGGCCGTATGGAGCTGGCCGTCCACCTTTGCCTCCCCGTCGCACCCCGGCGCTAACAGAGGTTAGCGTTCGCCGGTCGCGAACGGGCCAGGTGGCGCGAACTGAACGATGATTGTCGCGTTCTGACAAGTCGGTGGGCCGGCCGATGCCGTACAGGCGAACATCCTCCTCTGCTTGATCGAAGTCAATGGACGGTCGTCGAAGTGCGGGGAGGCGGCTTCCGGATGATAGCGGTGTCAGGGCCTGCGGGCCACGCGCGTCCGTGCCGTCTTGTCTTTGTTCTGGAGTGTGACGTTCAATGCCCCCCGAAAGTCTCGCGAAGAAGCGCCCCTGGCCGCTGGCCGGCGCCAACTGCCTGCTTGATACCCCCGCCGCGCGCATGCGCCTCGCCGCCACGGCGAGCATGGCCTCGACTTTGGTCCACGAGGTGAACCAGCCGCTCGCCGCCGCCGCCAATTATCTCTCCGCCGGCGCCCGCCGCCTGCGCAGCCTCGGCGAGGGCCATGAGGAGGTGCTGGCGATGATCGACCATGCCGCGCAGGAAACCCTGAAGGCCGGCGAGATCATCCGCCGCACCCGCAATTTCGTGGTCAACGGCCGGATCAGCGGCATGCGCGAGAATCTGCGCAATATCGTCGAGCGCGCCATCCTCATGCTGGGCGAGCGCCGCGACCTGGTCGGCATCGTCACCCATGTCCCGCTCGACCTGTTCATCAAGGCCGACCGGATCCAGATCGAGCAGCTCGTCACGAACCTGCTCGCCAATGCCTGCGACGCGCTCGCCGGCCGCGACGATGGCTGGATCGAGCTTGAGGCGCACGCGGAAAATGGCGAAATCCTGCTCGCCGTCGCCGACAATGGCCCGGGCCTCACCAAAGAGGCGCTCGCCCATCTGTTCGAGCCGCTCTTCACCACCAGCGACCGCGGCGCCGGCCTCGGCCTCGCCGTCGCCGCGGCGATCGCCGACGCCCATGGCGGCCGGCTGCGGGCGGAGAATCCGGAGAGCGGCGGTGCGCGGTTCGAGGTGGCGCTGCCGGAGGCGGACTGAGCCGGGGCCGGGGCGAGGCGCGCGGCCTTGCCCGCCTGCCACAAGCGTGACATGATCCAGGCCTGACCAGCGAAAGGCCCCGCTCATGTCCCTGCTGCTCGCCCTCGCCCTGCTCACCCCGGACGCCGTGGTCTTCGACCCGGGCCAGCCCGACAGCCCCAATCGCGTCCGCACCGCGTCGGACCCGAACCGCGTCATCTGCCGCCGCGAGCGCGAGCCCGGCGCGCGCACCATCATCCGCCGCACCTGCATGACCGCCCGCGAATGGGCCGATTACCGCCGCGAGCTGCGGCAGAATATCGACCGGGCGCAGACAACCCGGGTGCATCCGGGGAGCTAGGGGCGGGGCGGGGACGGCGGCTGCCGCCCCGTCTGCCGGACTTGTCCGTCCTGATTGAAGTCGGGGATTCCGGACTTATGACCCGTCATCCCGGGCTTGCTCCGGGATCCACCTCCCTTTCCCTTCGCCTCGCTCAGCCCCCCAGCTTTTTCCCTTCCCCGCAACGGCTTCTGCCGCCAAAGGTAAGGCTGGGGAGCATCCATGCCGACATTGGATTTCAAGGGTAAGCCGTTCGTCTATTCGCACCATCTTTCGGTGCCGTTTCGCGAGCTGATCGAAGACCCTGCCAAAAGCGTGGCGGGAGAAGGCGAAGCGCCGGGACTGGATGGCAATCTGATCATCCATGGCGACAATCTTGAGGCGCTGAAAGCGCTGCTGCCGCGCTATGCGGGCAAGGTCGACGTGATCTACATCGATCCGCCCTACAATACCGGCAACGAAGGCTGGGCCTATAACGACAATGTGAGCGCGCCTCAGCTCAGGGAGTGGCTGGGCAAGGTGGTCGATGCCGAGGATATGGAGCGGCACGACAAATGGCTGTGCATGATGTGGCCGCGGCTGCAGTTGCTGAAGGAGTTGCTCGCCGAGACGGGTCTTCTCTTCATTTCGATCAGTGAGATCGAATACAGCCATCTCATCTGCATGATCGAAGAGATGTTTGGAGCAGATCGCCATATTGGATCGTTCGTGTGGAAGTCTCGGCAAAACAAGGACAATCGAAACACATCTGGCCTGTCCGAAGACCATGAGTACATCGTGATCGTCGGGGACGCAGTCCAGGGTTCAGCGCGGCGTCAGGGGCGATCGGTGGTCGATGACGGACATCACGACGGTCCGTGGGAAAGCGGCAACATGGTCGGTATGGCCTCCGCGGAAAGCCGCCCGAATCTCCATTTCGATTTGATCAACCCCGAAACGGAAATCAACTACGGGCGGCCGCCCCGCGGCTGGCGCTACGGCCGAGAAACGATGGCGCGTTTGATCGAAAACGATGCAATCGTATGGCCGGGCAGTCCAGACGGGCGTCCCCGCGAGAAGGTGTTCATCAAGAACCTTGCTGACCGGACCAACATTTCGTCAGTTATTGCAGACTTGTTCACTCGGCAGGGTACGGCAGTCTTCGAAGAGATTATGGGTGATCGCAGTTTTGCGTTTCCCAAACCGCCTGAACTTGTGCAGCGCCTGATCGACCAAAGTCCTGCGGAAAGCCCCCTTATCCTCGACTCCTTCGCCGGGTCCGGCACCACCGGGCACGCCGTCCTCGCGCTTAACAAGGCCGATGGGGGCAACCGCAAGTTCATTCTGATCGAGACCGAGGATTATGCCGACACGCTGACCGCCGAACGCGCGCGGCGCGTGATCAAGGGCGTATCCGGCGCGAAGGACGAAGCGCTCAAGGCGGGGCTGGGCGGCAGCTTCACCTATTGCGAGCTGGGGGAGCCGATGGACCTGGAGCGCTTCTTCGCCGAGGGCGGCAGGGCGCCGCGCTGGGACCAGGTGGCGCGCTATGTGGCTTATACGGCGACGGGCGAGACGCTGGCCCCGGCGGAAGGACCCGACGGGCTTGCCGGGCACGCCGGGCCGTACCGGCTGCATCTGCTCTATCGCGACGATCCTGAATGGATGCGGTCCAATGCGGCGATGCTGGACCTGACCACCGCAGAACGGATCGCCAAGGCGGCGAAGGCCGATGGCGGCAAGCCCGTGCTGGTGTTCGCCGCGGGCAAGCTGATGGGGCAGCGCGCTTTGGGTCCGCTGGGAATTACCTTCTGCCAGTTGCCCTATTCGGTGCACCGCATTCTGGGCGAGGGGACCGAAGGCGTGGCGGGCGTCGATGCGGCTTAAGGAATATCAGCTCGAAACACTGGAGAAGCTCGACGGATTTGTCGCGCTGCTCGCTGCGGCGCGCGCCGACGATGCTGCAACGCGTGCCTTCATTGTCAGCGCGCCGGAGGCAATGCGCGATAAGCTGATGGAAGGCCAGGTCGATCCTGTCGCCGCCGCCTGGAAGAAGGCTCAGGAACAGCAAATCGCCGTTTCGCCAGATCCGTGGCGCGAACTGGCGGACGGCTGGGGCGCGCAGGTGCCTCATATCTGCCTGAACCTGCCGACCGGATCGGGGAAGACGCTGATCGCAGGCCATGCAGTAGGAAGGATTCTATCGGGCCTGGACAAGGCGATGACCGGCTTCGTGCTGTGGGTGATGCCGTCCGAGGCGATTTACAAGCAGACACGCGCGCAGCTCCGGGACCGGGGCGGCGCGGTTCGGCAAGCGCTGGAAGTGGCAAGCGCGGGCCGGGTCAAGCTGGCAGAAAAGGCCAGCGACTTCACGCGCGCCGATGTCGAAACGGGCCTGGTGGTGATGACTCTGATGCTGCAATCGGCCGGGCGGCGCGACAAGGAGACGCTGAAGGTTTTCCGCGACAGTGGCAATTATTCGAGCTTCTACCCCGATGCCGACGATGTCACCGCGATGCAGGCATTGCTGGCCGCGGTGCCGAATCTCGAAACCAACGATCTCGCGGATGGCGTGCCGGGATCGGTGAAGCAGAGCCTGGGCAACACGTTGCGGCTGGTGCGCCCGCTGATCGTGCTTGACGAGGGGCATCGCGCCTACAGCGAAACGGCGCGCAAGACGTTGGGCGGCATGAACCCGCGCTTCCTGCTGGAGCTGACGGCGACGCCGGACCGGGCGCAATCGAACATATTGGTGAAGATCGGCGGCAAGCGGCTGCGCGATGCCGAGATGATCAAACTGCCGATCCAGCTCGTTTCGGATGCGAAAGCGCAGTGGAAGGACACGCTCAAGGCCGCGCTGGACAAGCGCGCCGCGCTGGAGACGCAGGCGGGCGAGCATCATGACCGCACCGACCGGTTCATCCGGCCCATCCTGTTGGTGCGCGTGGAGCGCACGGGCAGGGATCAGCGCAACGGCGTGCATATCCATACCGAGGATGTGCGCGAGGAACTGCTGGCGCAGGGCGTGCACGCCGAATGGATCAAGGTGCAGACCGCGAGCGAGAAGGAACTCGACGACACGCTGATGGATGAGACGAGCCAGGTGCGCGTGATCATCACCAAGGATGCCCTGCGCGAAGGTTGGGATTGCCCATTCGCCTATGCCCTTGCCCTCCTCAGCAAGACGCAGGCGCAGACCGCGCTGACGCAGATGATCGGCCGGGTACTCCGCCAGCCTGGCGCGAGACGAACAGGGGTGGAAGATCTCGACAGCGCTTGGGTCTTCTGTTCGGACCTGTCGGTGAAGGATGCCGTCGAAAGTGTCCGCAAGGGGCTGGATGAAGAGGGCATGGGCGATCTCAAATCCTCGGTGCGCTCGGCAGAGGAGAACCCGGCGGAACTCCGGGTTGCGGAGCGCCGGCCGCAGCACAAGGGAGAGCGCATCCTGATACCCACGGTGACCCATGCAGACGGTCAGGGGGGCATGCGACCACTCGACTTCGATGGCGATATCCTCGGGGCGCTAGACTGGGATGCGCTTCATTACGAGGGCGGCGCGGCGCTTAACCTCGACGATGCTGGCGCGGCACGGGCGCTGGCGCGGTTCGATTATGGCGCGGCGGGAACTGTCGAGCGGCTGGGCGGGGTCGCGCGTGTGGCGCTGGGCAACAGCATCGACCGGCCGGACCTGGCGCGGCGGCTGCTTGGGCTGATTCCAAACCCGTGGATCGGCATCCGGCTGGTTGACGAAGGACTGACAGCGTTGCGCGTCCGCGGGATCGACGATGAGGAAATCGCCAAGGGACGGCTGGACCTGCTCGATTCAATGCGGACCGAGCTGGAAAGCAAGATCGACGTGCTGGCGCGGGCGGTGTTCGACGCGAAGCTGGCGGCCAGGACAATCGCTTTCCGGCTGACGGGAACCGCCGCGGACTGGTTGATGTCCGAGACGGTCGAGATCGAGTTTCGCAAGGGCAAGGATTTTTGGGAAGTCGATGACGACGGGCATGTACTGGGCCGGACCCTGTTCCTTGACGCGATCAAGCAGGGCGAACTGAACGGGTTCGAACGGGACGTGGCCGTTTATCTGGATGGGAGTGATGCGATCGCCTGGTGGTGGCGGCTCACATCGCGCGGGGCATGGGGGCTTCAGGGCTGGCGGAGGCACAAAGTGTATCCGGACTTCCTGATGCGGCGTTCCGGGGACGGCATGCGCCTGCTGGTGGTCGAGACCAAGGGGAAGCAGCTCGACAATGCGGACACGGCCTTCAAGCAGGACCTGATGACTGCGCTCGGCCAAGCCTATGAGAAGCCCTCTCCCGGCGACGTCGAGCTTTTCGACGACTCTCCAGATCTCGTCCGGTTCAAGATGCTGATGCAGGAGAAAGACTGGCTGCCCGATCTCGCTGGTTCCTTGAACTAGGCAACAAGAACCATAGTCCGCCAGCAGAGTCTCTCCCTCTGCTTGTCGAAGGGGTCGACCAAACCCCGAGAGACCCCGCTTGCCACGCCCACCTCCCGGCGCTCTGGCATTTTCCGCACAACATCATGAAACATAATCCATAAATTACTGCCCCTCCATTTCGGACCAAAATGCGCCAGGGCGTCCGTCGTGTATGGCTTGTATAGATCCGCCCCCTCAGGCCTGCTCCCGCGGCCCCGTCGCACGCCTCACCTTTGCCTTACCTTTCCATGTCCGATCGCGACAAAGAGCACCGGCCAGGCCCGCCCCGCACCCGCCCCGCGCCCGCCGAAGCCCTTGCCTCCGCCCCCAACCCCACAAGCAGCAACAAGCAGGCCACTCCCGCCAACAAACCGGACCTTTAACCCCCGGAGGCGCCCCACTCCGCCCCCGCGCCCGGCTCCAACCCTCGCCAAAAGCAGCCGCCACGTCCCCGTCGCGCGCCCCTCGCTGGACAGCGGCGGGACAGAAATCGCCACCCGGAGCCCTCTGCAAATGTAGGAAATTCGGGCCTATCCTGTGGCCATGCCTGCTCGCGCTGATGTCCTCTCGCCGGCCTCGCCGCCTTGCCCCCGCGCCCGGCGGCGGCCCGTCTCATGCTGCGGCGCCCGCCCGATTCGCGCGCGCCGCATGGGCCTTTCCCTGGCCCGCGGCCCGCTCCGGGGCGGGTGCCCCCCCGCGATTCCATGTGACAATCGTGACATTTGTGGCCTTCCGGGACTCCGGATCGGCCCCGCCGGCGCTGGCGCGGCGCGCCGAAAGGGGGCACAGGCGCCGGACCCAGGAGGATTCGCCGCCGCCATGACCGACACGCCCGCCAGCACCCCCGATCCCACCGCCCCCGACGCCACCGCCGCCCGCCACGCCGATCACCCGATCGACCCGATCTTCACCCGCCGCTGGTCGCCCCGCGCCTTTGACCGGTCGGTCATCCCCGACGCGGATCTGATGACCATCTTCGAGGCGGCGCGCTGGGCGCCGTCGGCGTTCAACGCCCAGCCCTGGCGGCTGCTCTACGCCAAGCGCGAGAGCGCGGACTGGGCGCGGTTCCTGTCTTTGCTCGTGCCCTATAATCAAGGCTGGGCGCACAATGCGTCGGTGCTGATCTATCTCTGCTCCGACACGCTGATGGAGATGAAGCCGGGCCAGGCCTCGCTTTCGCACACGCACAGCTTCGACACCGGCGCCGCCTGGGCCTCGATGGCGCTGCAGGCGACGATGCTCGGCTATCACGCCCATGGCATGGCCGGGGTGGAGTGGGACCGGGTGCGCGAGGCGCTGAAGGTGCCGGAGCGCTTCCGCATCGACGCCGCCTGCGTGATCGGCAGGATGGGCTCGCTGGACGTGCTCGACGAGAAGCTCAGGGCCCGCGAAGTGCCGTCGGACCGCAAGGCGGTCGGCGACTTCGCCTTCCCCGGGGACTTCCCGGCCTGACTCTTGTGCGGCCCGCCGTTTCGGCCCAAAACCGGGCGATGAGCGGAGCGGTCGAGACAGGGACGGGGCGTGGGCGGACAGTGACCCTGCCGGCGCGGCCGGAGCCGATCCGGGTCTCGGTCGAGGAGACCGCGATCGTCGTCATCGACATGCAGAACGCTTATGCCTCGAAGGGCGGCTATGTGGACCAGGCCGGCTTCGACATTTCAGGCGCGGCGGGCACGATCGGCCAGATCGCCAAGGTCCTGGAGACCGGCCGCGCCGCGGGCGTCACCATCGTCTATCTGCAGAATGGCTGGGACGCCGACTATGTCGAGGCGGGCGGGCCTGGCTCGCCCAACTGGCACAAGTCCAACGCGCTGAAGACGATGCGGGCGCGGCCGGAGCTGCAGGGGCAATTGCTGGCCAAAGGCGGCTGGGATTTCGAGCTGGTCGAGGCGCTGGCGCCGCAGCCGGGCGATATCGTCCTCCACAAGACCCGCTACTCCGCCTTCTTCAACTCGCAGCTGGATTCGACGCTCCGCTCGCGCGGCATCCGCAACATCGTCTTCGTCGGCATCGCCACCAATGTCTGTGTGGAATCCACTTTGCGCGACGGCTTCCACCTCGAATATTTCGGGGTGATGCTGGAGGACGCGACCCATCATCTGGGCCCCGAATTCATGCAGCAGGCCAGCGTCTACAATGTCGAGAAGTTCTTCGGCTGGGTCTCCACCGTCGCCGATTTCTGCGGCACGTTCGGCCAGCTTCCCCGCGACCAGGAGTGAATGAGATGAGCTTCGAGCCGATCAATCCGCCGCAATTCCCGAAGCCGATCGCGCCATATTCGGCCGGCGCGAAGGCCGGGAACATTGTCTACGTTTCCGGCGTGCTGGCGCTCGGGGAGGGCGGCGTCGTCCTCCATGTCGGCGATGCGGCGGCGCAGACGCGGGCGGTGCTGGACACGATCCGGATCACGCTGGAGGCCGCGGGCGCGAGCCTGGCCGACGTCGCGATGAACCACATCTTCCTCAAGGATTTCGCCGATTATCAGGCGTTCAACGCGGTCTATGCGGAGTACTTCCCTGGTAACAAGCCGGCGCGCTATTGCGTGAAGGCCGAGCTGGTGAAGCCCGATTGCCTGGTCGAGATCGCGTCCGTGGCGCATATCGGCTGATGCCGGAGACTGCCGGGCTTTACTGGGAGGAGCACGGCCCCCCGGACGGGCCGCCGGTGATCCTCTCGCCTGGCCTGGGCGGCTCCGCGGCTTATTGGGGCCCCAATCTGGACGCGCTGGCAGAGCGCCACCGGGTGATCCTCTACGATCATCGCGGCACCGGGCGGTCTGACCGCACGCTCTCGGCGGATCTCGACGTCGACGACATGGCCGATGACGTGCTTCTTCTGATGGACAACCTCGCCCTCGCCCGCGCCAGCCTGGTCGGCCATGCGGCCGGCGGCGTGATCGGCCTGTCCATCGCGCTCAGGCAGCCGCAGCGGCTCGCCTCGCTCGTCGTGGTCAACGGCTTCGCCCGGGCGGACCCGCATTTCCTGCGCTGCATGGAGACCCGCCTGGCCCTGCTCGCCCATAGCGGCGTCGTCGCCTTCGTCCGCGCGCAGCCGCTCTTCCTCTATCCGGCGCGCTGGATTTCGGAGCATTGGGCGCGGCTGGAGGCCGAGGAGGCCGGGCATATTGCCCACTTCCAGGGGGCGGCCAATGTCGAGGCGCGGATCGGGGCGCTGGCGAGCTTCGACATTGCGGAGCGGCTCGCGGAGATCGAGACTCCGATCCTGCTGATCGCCGCGACAGACGACATGCTCGTCCCCGATCTCTGCTCGGCGCGGCTGGAGGCGGGGCTCCCACATGCAAGGCTCGAACAAATGCAAGGCGGCCACGCCTGCAACGTCACCGCGCCGGACGAATTCAACCGCCACATCCTTGAGTTTCTGGGGGAATAGACATGGAAGTCGGAATCTTCACGCCGATCGGCAACAATGGCTGGCTGATCTCGGAGAACAGCCCGCAATACATGCCGAGCTTCGATCTCAACAAGGAGATCGCGCTTCGGGCAGAGAGCTATGGCGTCGATTTCCTGCTCTCGATGATCAAGCTGCGCGGCTTTGGCGGGAAGACCGAATTCTGGGAATATAATCTCGAAAGCTTCACCCTGATGGCCGGGCTCGCCGCGGTGACCGAGAAGATCAAGATCTACGCGACCTGCCCGACGCTCGTCATCCCGCCGGCCTTCTGCGCGCGCATGTGCAACACGATCGATTCGATCAGCCATGGCCGCTTCGGGCTCAATCTGATCACCGGCTGGCAGCGGCCGGAATATAGCCAGATGGGGCTGTGGCCTGGCGACGAGCATTTCCGCAACCGCTACCAGATGCTCGGCGAATATGCCCACATCCTGCGTGAGCTCTGGGCGACCGGCGTGTCGGACTTCAAGGGCGAATATTACCAGATGGACGATTGCCGGGTGAAGCCTTTGCCCACCGGCGACATGAAGATCATCTGCGCCGGCTCCTCTGACGAGGGCCTCGCTTTCTCTGCCCAATATGCGGACTATGCTTTCTGCCTCGGCAAGGGCGTCAACACACCCACGGCCTTCGCCCCGAACAATGAGCGGCTGCTCGCCGCCACCGCCAAGACGGGCCGCGATGTGAAGATCTACGCTCTGTTCATGGTCATCGCCGGGGAGACGGACGAGGAGGCGATGGAGAAGTGGATCCACTATCGCGAGGGCACGGACGAGGAAGCGGTCGCCTGGCTTGGCCTGCAGGGCGCGGCCGACAAGACCTCGGCCACCACCAATGTCCGCCAGCTCGCCGACCGCGAGAGCGCGGTGAACCTTAACATGGGGACCCTGGTCGGCTCCTATGAGAGCATTGCCCGGATGCTCGACGAGGTTGCGACGGTCCCGAATACCGGCGGCGTCCTCCTGGTCTTCGACGATTTCATCAAGGGCACCGACGATTATGGCACCCGCATCCAGCCACTGATGAAATGCCGGCAGGCGGGATGATCGGGACGTTCCTGAAGACCGCGGTCGTCTTCCTCCTCTGCCTCGCCATCGGGGACGTGGTTGGGGTGGTCGCCTGCACGATCTTCGACATCGCGCCGATCCGCGGCAATAGCGCGGCTCTGCCTTATGCGGTGTGGTTCGTGCTCGGCGTCTTCGTCGGCTTCATCGCCTCGTTCGGCGCCGGCTCGTGGATCAGCGGCAAGGGGGAGAAATGGGACGAGGGGCCGGACGCGCCGAAACTGACGCTGCACATTTTCCTCTCCGCGCTCCTCGTCGCGATCGGGATCTCGGTCTTCTTCTGGTGGCTCTATTGGTCACGCGGCGTCGAGGGCGAATATTATGTTCCCGACAGCGGGCCGCACACGATCACCTATCTGGTCTCGGCGCTCGGCGCGATGTGGCTGCTACGTATGGCCTTGAAGCCCTCGCCCAAGGCATAAGGGCCGCGTGACTCGCCCGCGCCGCCTTATCCTGTGTCTCCTGCCGCTCGCCATTCTGGCCGGCTGCGCGGGGCAATTGCGCGACTATGTCGGTCCGCGCGCCTCCATCGTCCGCCCGCAACTGATCCGCTACGGCTTCACCCTGCCGCAGATCACCTGCGTCGGCGACCGGCTGGGCGATACCCTGCGCCCGAAGCAGATGCGCCTGCTCGTGCGCGCGGCCAGCCACATCCAGCGGCCTTATTACGACCCGGAGCGGTTTGCCCCGCGCGACTTCCTTTGGGCGGCGGGCGGCATGCGGGACCAGCGCGTGCAGGTGGAGATCAGCCGCGCGCTCCAGGCCTGCAATGTCGAGACGGCGGCGCGGGTAGCGGCGGCCCCAACGACCGTCCTTCCTACGACCGCACTGCCCCCGCCATCGGGCGGGCCGGCCACGCCAGTGACCCGCGCCCCTGTCTGGCTCAATCTCGGCGCCGCCGCGTCCGGCCAGTCCATCTCCGTCGACGGCGCTTCGCTGGAGCAGGAGGCGGACCTCAGGACCGCCTGGTTCCGGATGATCGATCCGCCGCCCTCGGGGGCCAGCCTGCATGCCTACCGGCTCAGGATCGACTGCCGGGCGCGCGTTATCCGCCCGCTCGCCCACCGGCTCTACGATCCCGCCGGCGCGGTGGTGGAGGAGCGCGACTATCTGGAGGCCGAGCAGCTGGCGTCCGCGGTCGAGGGCGGGACGGTCACCGAGATCGCTTTCCTATCGCTCTGCACTTGAGCGTTGCGGCGCCGCGACTTCGGGTCTATTTTTGAAGGTGTTGGGCTGCACCAGTCTGGAGTGAGACCATGTCCATTCGTGCTTCGCTTGCCGCTATCGCGGTCATCTCCTTGCCCATCGCCGTGAACGGCGCCGAGCCGGGGACCGTGCAACAGAAGGTGAGCCCGCAGACCAAGCGGGTTTGCCGGGTGACGACTGAGCCCGGGAGCCGGATCAGGTCGGTCCGCAACTGCCGCTCCGCCGCCGAGGAAGAAGCGGATCGCCAGGAGCGCCGCCGGGTGATCGACCGGATCCAGACGAACAAGGTCAGCTTCGGCCGCTAGTACGGACTCTCGACGCCCCGGGGAGCGGTTCAGGCGAGCCGCTCCGGCACCGCCAGCGCCTCCACCTTCAGCGTGGAGCGCGGCGCCACCGCTTCCCACGGGAAGACGTACCAGCGCTTGTCCCGGTCGCGGTCGATCTCCGAACCATGATATTCGGCCACCGCCTTCGACCGGACATTATGCACCAGCACCGCCACGCGAAGCCCGGCTGGTCCGGCGGTCTTCGCCGCGATCGCCGCGCGCAGATACTGGATGGTGCCGCCGCTGTCGTTGATGTCGTCGACGATCAGAATGTTGAGCCCATTGTCTATCTTGGCGGCCAGCTTGTCGAGCAGCTCGTCGCCGAACCCGACCTCGCCGGAGCTGTGATCGACCGACAGCATCTGGATGCCGGTCCGGTGCGAGAGATAGGCGGCGGGCACGAGGCCGCCGCGGCCGATCCCGACCAGGACATCGGGCGTCCAGCTGTCCGCCTCGATCGCCTTTGCAAGCGTCTCGACCTCGTCGAGGAAGCGCTCATAGGGCAGGTAATGAAGCTCGGGCTCGGCGGCGTCTGACATGCACGCTTCTTAGGCTGGCCATCGCGGCCCGACAATGTGAAGAAGTGGCGCGGAGGCGGTTTATGGCGATCGAGGTTCGGGGCATGGCTCCATGACTGAGGCAATGGCCCCTGAAGAGCTCGACGTCCTGATCGTCGGCGCCGGTATTTCCGGCATCGACGGGGCCTGGCACCTGCAGAAGCGCTGCCCCGGCAAGAGCTATGCGATCCTCGAGGCACGGGAACGGATGGGGGGGACGTGGGACCTGTTCCGCTATCCGGGCATTCGCTCGGACAGCGACATGTACACGCTCGGTTTTCCCTTCAAGCCATGGACGGGGAGCAAGTCGATCGCCGATGGCGGCGACATCCGCGCCTATGTCGAGGAGACGGCCCGGGAGTTCGGCATCGACCACAAGATCCGCTTCCGCCAGCGCGTGACCAAAGCCGAATGGTCGTCCGCCGACGCGCGCTGGACGGTGGAGGCGGAAACGCCGGAGGGCACGAAAGGCTACCGCGCCCGCTTCCTCTATCTCGGCAGCGGCTATTATGATTACGACCATGGCTACCGCCCCGAATGGCCGGGGGAGAAGAGCTTCACGGGCCGCTTCGTCCATCCGCAATTCTGGCCCGAGGACCTGGACTATGCTGGCAAGAAGATCGTCGTGATCGGCAGCGGCGCGACCGCGGTCACGCTGATCCCGTCGCTCGCCGAAACCGCCGCGCACGTCACCATGTTGCAGCGCTCGCCCTCCTATATCGTCGCGCGGCCGTCCGAAGACAGGATCGCGCGCGGGCTGCAGCGCCTGCTGCCGGCCGGGGCGGCGGCGCGGACCATTCGCTTCAAGAATGTGCTGCTCGGCGCGATCTTCTTCCAGCGCTCGCGCAAGCGGCCCGAAGCGGTGCGCGCTTTGCTCCTCAAATGGGTCGGGGAGCAATTGCCCGGCCGCGACATCGAGAAGGACTTCTCGCCCCGCTACAATCCTTGGGATCAGCGCGTCTGCCTGGTGCCGGACGGCGACCTGTTCAAGGCGATCCGCGAGGACCGCGCCTCGGTTGTCACCGGCACGATCGAGCGGTTCACAAAGGGGGGGATCCGGCTGGAGTCAGGGGAGGAGCTGGAGGCCGATATCGTCGTGACCGCGACCGGGCTGGTGATGCGGATTCTCGGCGGGATCGCGATCTCCGTCGAGGGCGCCCAGGTCAATGTGGCTGAGCGGTTCAGCTACAAGGGGATGATGCTCGACGACGTGCCGAACCTGGTCCTGTCCTTCGGCTATACCAACGCGTCCTGGACGCTGAAGAGCGACCTGACCGCCCGCTATTTCTGCCGGCTGCTGAACTATATGGACCGGCACGGCCTCGATTTCTGCGTGCCACGGGTGCCGCCCGAAGGGGTCGAACGGGTGCCGATGCTCGATTTCAGCTCCGGCTATGTCGCGCGCGCCGAAGGCATGCTGCCGGGGCAGGGAACGAAGGCGCCGTGGCGGCTCTATCAGAATTATTACAAGGATCTCGCCGCGCTCGGCATGGGCACGGTGACGGACGGCGTGATGGAGTTCCGCAAGGCCAAAGGTAAGGCAAAGGTAAGGCTGGAAACGAGGGCCAGTTGACTCTCGACAGAGAGCGCGGCACTTGACGTTTACGTAAAGGAGAGGAGGCCGCGATGACGGACCTTGAGTCGTTCCGCAGCGAGACCCGTGCCTGGCTGGAGGCGAACTGCCCGCCGGAGATGCGCGAGCCGATGCGCGACGAGAGCGACGCCTGCTGGGGCGGCCGCAACCCGGTCTTCAAGAACGAGGCGCAGAAAAACTGGCTGGAGGTGATGGCCGAGCGGGGCTGGACCGTGCCGGACTGGCCCAGGGATTATGGCGGCGGCGGCCTTTCTCCCGCCGAGACCAAGATCCTCCGCCAGGAGATGGCGCGGATCAACGCCCGCAACCCTTTGATGAGCTTCGGCATCTCGATGCTCGGGCCGGCCTTGCTGAAATATGGCAATGAAGAGCAGAAGAAGCTCTATCTGAACCAGATTGCGCGCGGCGAGATCCGCTGGTGCCAGGGATATTCCGAGCCGGGTGCCGGCTCCGATCTCGCCTCCCTGCAGACCAAATGCGAGGACAAGGGCGATCACTGGCTGGTCAACGGCCAGAAGGTCTGGACCTCCTATGCCGACAAGGCCGACTGGATCTTCTGCCTGGTCCGCACCGATTTCCAGGCGCCCAAGCATCAGGGGATCAGCTTCCTCCTGTTCGACATGGCGAGCCCGGGCGTCTCGACCAAGCCGATCCTGCTCATCTCCGGCTACTCGCCCTTCTGCGAGACCTTCATGGACGACGTGCAGGTCCCGAAGGACCAATTGGTCGGCGAGCTGAACAAGGGCTGGGACGTCGCCAAATATCTGCTCGGCCACGAGCGCGAGATGATCTCCGGCATGGGCCTCGGCGGCCAGTCCGGGTCGCTGGGCGAGGCGTTCGGCGACATCCTTGCCGACGATCCGCTGCTGCGCGCCGACATCGCCCGCTTCGACGTCGACACCATGGCCTTCCGCGCGATGAGCGAGAAGTTCATCGACGAGCTGAAGGCCGGCCAGACGCATCCCGCCCAGCCCTCGATGATGAAATATGCCGGCACCGAGCTGAACAAGGCGCGGCACGAGCTGGTCATGGCCGCGGGCGGCTCCAACGCGCTCGAATGGGAAAGCGTCCGCTCGAACAAGGGCAAGAATGCCCGCGAATGGCTGCGGACCAAGGCCAATTCGATCGAGGGCGGCACGAGCGAGGTCCAGCTCGGCATTGTCGCCAAGCGTATCCTCGAGCTTCCGGGAGCCTGATCCGATGCCCCTCTATCTCACCGACGACCAGGCGATGCTCCGCGACACCGCGAAGAGCTTCATGGCCGAGGAAGGCGCGATCGCGAAGCAGCTGCGCCACTGGCGCGACAAGAACTGCAAGGACGGCTTCGGCCACGGCCTCTGGAAGCAGTTCGCGGAACTGGGCTTCAACGGCATCCTGATCGACGAGGCGGACGGGGGCCTCGGCCTCGGCCATGTCGAGGCGGGGATCGTGCTCGAGGAGATCGGGCGGAACCTGACGCCTTCGCCCTTCCTGGTCAGCGCGGTTGCCTTTGTCGAGGCGCTGAAGGGGACGGCGGCGCGCGAGCGCTGGTTCCCCGGCATCATCGCCGGTGACACCGTGGCGGCGCTCGCGCTGGACGAGGGGCCGAAGCACCGGCCCGAGGGGATCGAGATGCGCGCCGAGCGCTCCGGCAACGGCTTCAGCCTCACTGGCCGCAAGCAGTTCGTGGTCCAGGGCGCGTCCGCGGACGTTACTCTGGTCGCCGCGCAGACCGACGAGGGCCTGACCCTGTTCGCGGTCGAGAAGGGGGCGAACGGCTTGGAGGTCGAGGGCGTGCGGCTCGCCGACAGCAGCATCGGCGCCCGGCTGACCTTCGACAATGTGACAGTCGATGCCGACGCGGTGATCGGCGAGGTGGGCGGCGGCGCCGAGATTCTCGACCGCGCGCTCAATGCGGGGCGCACCGGCGCCGCGGCCGAGCTGGTCGGCGTCGGCTCCGCCTCGATGGACATGACGGTCGACTATCTCAAGCAGCGCAAGCAGTTCGGGAAATTGATCGGCGAATTCCAGGCGCTGCAATTCCGCGCCGCCCATCTCTATTCGGAGCTGGAGATCGCCCGCGCTGCGACTTTGAAGGCCCAGCAATTGCTCGACGAGGGCAGTGCGGAGGCGGACGCGATGGTCTCGGTCGCCAAGGCCAAGGCCGGCCGCACCTCGCAGCTCGCGGTGCAGGAGGGCGTGCAGATGCATGGCGGCATCGGCATGACCGACGAATATGATATCGGCCTCTACATGAAGCGCGACCGCGTCCTGAACGAGCTGTTCGGCGACTCGGCCTATCATGCCGACCGGCTGGCGCGGATGAAGGGCTACTGAGCCAAAGCGAGGGTTGCGCGTTACAGAGGCGAAAGGGAGGAGCCAGAGCCTTGCCGAGCACCGCCGTGACAGGTCCGAACCACGCTTATGCGATGGGCCTCGCGCGCGCCGTCGCCGGCGCGCTCATTTTCGGCCTGCCTTTGTTGATGACGATGGAGATGTGGGCGCTCGGCGTTTCGGTCCATCCGCTGCGCCTGCTCGGCTTCCTCGCGGTGAATTTCGTCATTCTCGTCGGCCTCTCCCGCTTCGGCGGGTTCGAGCGCACCGATACGCTTGCCGAGGATATCATGGACGCGCTTGCGGCATGCGGCGTCGGCATCATCGGCGCGGCCGCCATTCTGTGGCTGCTGGCCATCATCGGCCCGGCTATGCCGCTCGACGAGATCGCCGGGAAGATCGCGATCCAGAGCGTGCCGATGAGCTTCGGTGCGATGATCGCGCGCAAGCAATTGAGCGGCGGCGGCGCGGAGCCGGCCGACGAAGAGCGGGCTGTGCGGGGCGCGGGCTATGGCGGCCAACTCTTCCTGATGGCGGCAGGCGCCCTGTTCCTCGCCTTTAACGTCGCGCCCACGGAAGAGATGATCCTGATCGCCTATCTGATGTCGACCTGGCATCTGCTGGCGCTGATCCTTGCCTCGATCCTGCTCCTCCACCTCTTCGTCTACCGGCTCGGCTTTGCGGGACAGGAGGAATTGCACCAGGCCGGCCCGGTCCGCACCCTCGTCGTCTATGCCGTGCCGGGATATGCCATCGCGCTTGCGGTCGGCCTTTATGTGCTGTGGACGTTCGGAAGGGTCGACGGGACCGCGATCGATCAGGTGGCGGCGACGATGGTCGTGATCGCTTTCCCCGGCGCGCTCGGCGCGGCGATCGCGCGGCTGGTGGTCTAGATGGCGAAGAAGCAATCGCAGCAGACCCCACTGCTGGAATGGATTGCCGCGGCTGTCGGCCTGCTGCTCATCCTCGGCGTCGCTGCGGTGATCGCGCGAGACGCCTTCAACGGCAGCGCCGACATGGCGCCCGATCTTGAAGTTGTGGTGCGGGACCAGCAGCGCGTGGGCGACCGGTGGCTGGTGCGCTTCGACGCGCATAACCGCTCGCCCATCACCGCGGCGCAGGTCGCGATCGAAGGCGTGCTGCCTGGCGGCGAGACCAGCATGGCTACCATCGACTATATTCCCGGCCGTTCGACGCGGGGCGGCGGGCTTGTCTTCAGCACCGAGCCGCGCGACGTTCGCCTGCGCCCACTCGGCTTCCAGGATCCGTAAGGAGATCGCCTTGGCTCTCGATCCCGAAACCTTCGACGCGCTGATCGACACGATCCGCCGCTTCGTCGCGGAGCGGCTGCGGCCGCTGGAGGAGAAGGTCGCCGAGGACGATGAGGTTCCGGAGGAAATCGTCCGCGAGATGCGGGAGATGGGGCTGTTCGGCCTTTCCATCCCGGAGGAATTTGGCGGGCTCGGGCTGACCATGGGTGAGGAGGTCCGGGTTGCGCTGGAGTTCGGGCGGACCACGCCGGCCTTCCGTTCCGTCTTCGGAACGAATGTCGGGATAGGCTCGCAAGGCCTTGTTATGGCGGGGTCCGATGTGCAGAAATCCGAATGGCTGCCGCGCATCGCCAGCGGCGACATCGTGACCAGTTTCGCGTTGACCGAGCCGGGGGCCGGCTCCGACAGCGCCTCGGTCCAGACCCGCGCGATGCGGGACGGCGATGTCTACCGGCTGACCGGGACCAAGCGCTTCATCACCAATGCCGACAAGGCCTCGCTCTTCACGGTCATGGCGCGGACGGGCGGGGAGGGCGCGCACGGCGTTTCCGCCTTCCTGGTGCCCGCCGATCTGCCGGGCGTGTCCATCGGCAAGCCCGAGCGCAAGATGGGTCAGCAGGGCGCCCATGTCTGCGACGTCAATTTCGACGCCGCGCCGGTGCCGGCCGCGAACCGGCTGGGCGAGGAAGGCGAGGGCTTCCGCATCGCGATGCGCGTGCTCGATCGCGGCCGCCTGCACATCGCCGCGGTCTGCACCGGTATTGCCGAGAGATTGATTGCCGATGCAGTGGCTTATGCGCGGGAGCGCAGACAATTTGGCAGGTCGCTATCGGACTTCCAGCTGATCCAGGCGATGATCGCGGACTCCAAGACCGAGACCATGGCCGCCAAGGCGCTGGTGCTCGAGGCGGCAGCGCTGAAAGACGAGGGCAAGCCGATCACGCTGGAGGCTGCGGCCGCCAAATATTTCGCCAGTGAGACCGTGGGCCGGGTCGCCGACCGCGCCGTGCAGATTTTCGGCGGCGCCGGCTATATTGCCGATTATGGCATCGAGCGGCTCTATCGCGATGTCCGCCTGTTCCGCATCTACGAGGGCACCAGCCAGATCCAGCAGCTTGTCATCGCGCGCGAGACGATCAAGAACGGCGGCTGACCTTTTCTCGGGGGGACGTCATGCGGACATATCTGATCGCCGCGAGCCTTGCGGCGCTCGCTTTCTCGGCACCGGCTTTGGCGCAGAGCAATGCGCTGCGCGATGCGATCGCGCGCGATTACAATATGAACCTCGCGCCTTTGTTCGACCATTTCCACCGCAACCCGGAGCTGTCCGGCCGCGAGACGCAGACCGCGGCGCGGATGGCGCAGGAGCTGCGCGCGCTCGGCTATGAAGTAACCACCGGCGTCGGCGGCACCGGCGTGGTCGCGGTCCTCCGCAACGGCGCCGGGCCGACCGTGCTCATCCGCGCCGACATGGACGGGCTGCCGCTCGAGGAGCGCTCCGGCGTCGCCAATCCCTCGCGGGCCCGCCAGGCCGACGCGGCCGGCAACGAGCAGCCGGTCATGCATGCCTGCGGCCATGACGTGCACATCACCGCTCTGGTCGGCACCGCGCGCCAGCTGGCGGCGCGGCGGAGCAATTGGCAGGGCACGCTCGTCCTGATCGCCCAGCCGGCCGAGGAGACCATCTCCGGCGCACGGGCGATGCTGGAGGACGGGCTCTACACCCGCTTCCCGAAGCCGGACATCGCGCTCGCCTTCCACGTCGCGGCGGAGATCGAGGCGGGGCGGATCGAGGTGCCGTTGCAGATCGTGTCGTCCAGTGCGGATTCGGTGACGATCCAGGTGCGCGGCGTCGGCACGCATGGCGCGGCGCCGCATCTAGGCGTTGATCCGGTGCTGGTCGGGAGCCAGATCGTGGTTTCGCTCCAGTCCATGGTCGGCCGGTCGATCAGCCCCCTGCAGGGCGCCGTGATCAGCGTCGGCATGTTTCATGGCGGCGTGAAGAACAACATCATCCCGGAGCAGGTGGAACTCGGGCTCACCGTCCGCGCCGATAACCCGCAGACCCGCGAGCGGCTGCTCGACGGCATCGACCGGGTGGCGCGCGGCACTGCGCTGGCGATGGGCGTGCCGGAGGACCGGCTGCCGGTTGTCACCCGCTCGCGCACCGAGACCACGCCGCCCACGCTCAACCACGGCCCGACCGCCCAGCTCGTCCGGGACGCCATCACCCGCGCCATGGGCGCGGACCGGCTGATCGAACATCAGCGCGAGGGCATGGGCGCGGAGGATTTCGCTTATTACGTGACGCCGGAAAGTGGCGTGCGCGGCGTCTATTTCAACGTCGGCGGCACCCCGCGCGAGCATCTTGCCACCGCGCCCGGCCACCATTCGCCTTTGTTCCGGATCACGCCGGAGCCGGCGGTACGGGCAGGGGTGGAGGCGATGGTGGTCTCGGCGGAGGCCCTGCTGCGCCGGCGCTAGGCGCGGCGAAGCAGCACGTTCATCTGCGCGGCGGCGATCGGCTTCTCGCGGTCGAGCTGCCAGGCATGCGCCTCGACATTGGCGACACGCTTGCCGAGCCGGGTGACCTGCGCCGCCGCGTAGGTGTCGTGGTTGATCCCGCCCCGCATATATTGAACGGTGACATTCACCGGCTTTACCTCCGGCCGTTCCTCGCCAAGCGCCTCGTAGAGCGCGCCGAAGGCGGCGAACTCCAGCAGGCCCGCAATCGCGCCGCCATGCAGATAGCCCGGCCGCCCCGTCACCCGCTCGCCGAACGGCATGAGGAAGAGCAGCTCATCCGCCTCGCCGCGCTCGGCGCGCACGCCGAGGAATTCGGCATAAGGGACCAACCTGCTCATCGTGCGAAATACCGGCGGCAGACCGCGTCGAGCTTCGTCATCATCGCCGGGTCGCGGGCCGCGGGCGCGGTGATCACGGCCTGATCGAGCACCGTGTCGATCGGGGAGGGCGCGCGGTCTTTGGGCAGGCTCCGGGCGAACTCGACCACCAGCCGCCGCGCGGTTGCCGCATTGCCGTGCAGCCGCGCGACGATCGCCTCGACATCGGCTTCCTCGCCCTCGCGCCAGCAATCATAATCGGTGACCATGCCGAGCAAAGCGTAAGGCAGCTCCGCCTCGCGGGCGAGCTTGACCTCGGGCACGGCGGTCATGCCGATCACGTCACCGCCCCAGGCGCGGTACATCCGGCTCTCGGCACGGGTCGAGAATTGCGGGCCCTCGATCGCGACATAGCAGCCGCCCCGGGTGACCGGCGCGCCCGCCGCTTCCGCCGCACGCGCCGCCAGCGCGGACAGACGCGGGCAGATCGGGTCGGCCATGGAAACATGGGCGGCGAAGCCCGTCCCGAAAAAGCTCGGCACGCGGCCGAGACTGCGGTCGATATATTGGTCGACCGCGACGAAATGGCCTGGCGGGATGTCCTCGCGCAACGAGCCGATCGCGGAGATGGCGAGGATGTCGGTGCAGCCCGCCCGCTTCAGCGCGTCGATATTGGCGCGGGCATTGAGCGCGGAGGGCGGGATCGGGTGGCCGCGGCCATGGCGGGGCAGGAAGACGACGCGCACGCCGTGGATCCGCCCCATCAGCAAGTCGTCCGACGGCTTGCCCCAGGGCGTGTCGATGGCGAGCCACTGCGCTTGTTCCAGCGCGTCGATCGCGTAGAGGCCCGAGCCCCCGATGATCCCGATTACCCACTCGCCCATGGCAAAGCGCCTTAACGACCGACGAGGATGATCCGCAAGTCGTTCACGTTGGTCCCGGTCGGCCCGGGCGCGAACAGGCCGCCGGAAGCGGCGAACCAGGCGGCGCTGTCGTTCGCCGCGAGCGCGCCGAAGCCGGCCGCGTCCGCGCCGGAGAAGAAGGCGCCGGCCGCGCCGCTATTGCCGTCGATCCCGTCGCTGTCGGC
>Ga0070665_100000231_pt1 | contig 92583 bp, 84 predicted proteins | sample KBSS13metaG_FD_65862 | JGI IMG/M metagenome (GOLD analysis project Ga0070665, IMG submission 65862) | Switchgrass rhizosphere microbial communities from Kellogg Biological Station, Michigan, USA - KBS S1-3 metaG | ecosystem: Host-associated > Plants > Roots > Rhizosphere > Soil ... | reverse complement strand
CTCCTGGCCGGGGAACGTGCGGGAGCTGGAGAACACCCTGCGCCGGGCCGTCCTGGTCTCCGCGGGGGACACCATCCGCGCCGAGGATCTCGGCCTGGGCACCTCGCCGTTCTCCGCCGGCCCGGCCCTCGCCGCCGAAGCGGACGAGATGGGGCTGGCCGAACGGGTGAAGATCGAGCGCGCCCTCGAGGAGGCGGGCGGCGTGGTCGCCAAGGCCGCCGAATCGCTCGGCCTCTCCCGCCAGGCGCTCTACCGCAAGATGGAGAAGCACGGCCTCGCCGTCGAGCGGCGGCTGCGCGGATGAAGCCCCTCCGCTTCGCGTCGCGGGTCCGCCTCGCCTTTTTCCTCGGGCTGCTCGCCGTGGTCGCCGTCTGCATGGCGGCGGCCTACTGGTTCCCCTCCCCCTGGACGGTGCTCCTGGCCGCGATCGGCTTCGGCCTCCCCCTGGGATGGTGGATCCTCGACCGCACGCTGATCCCGGCCACCCGCGTCCTCCAGGCGTTGCGCGACGGCGTCCAGGGGTACCGCGACCATGATTTCAGCCTCAATCTTGCCGCCGATCGCGGCGACGAGCTCGGCGAGCTGGTCGAGCTCTACAACGCCGTCGGCGACGTGCTGCGCGACGAGCGGAGCGCCCTGATCCAGCGCGAGATGCTGCTCGAGACCGTCTTCGAGGCGACGCCGACCGCCATCGTGCTCACCGACTCGCGCGGCCGCATCCTCTTCGTCAACCGTTCCGCCCGCGAGCTGTTCGTGACCCGCGGCCGCTACGAGGGGCGGGCCTTCGCCGAGATCCTCGCCGAGTGTCCGGAGGGTCTGCGCGAGGCGCTCGCCAGCGGCCGGGATTCGCTCTTCTCCCTCGACCAGGGGGGAGAGGAGGAGGTCTTCCACGTCGCCCGCCGCGTCTTCGAGCTCAACGGCCGGCGGCACGACCTCACCCTGGTCAAGCGGCTGACCCCCGAGCTGCGGCGCCAGGAGGTGGACGTCTGGAAGCGGGCCATCCGCACCCTCTCCCACGAGATCAACAACTCGCTGGCCCCGATCGCCTCGCTCGCCCGCTCGGTGCGCCTGATGGTCGGCCAGCCGGAGCACGCGGAGCGCCTCGGCTCGGCGCTCGACGTCGTCGAGGAGAGAGCGACCCATCTCAAGGAGTTCCTCGAAGGCTACGCCCGCTTCGCCCGCCTGCCGCAGCCGGTCCGGCGGGAGGTGGAGTGGGGACCCTTCCTCACCGAGCTGCGGCAGGTGGTCCCCTTCGAGCCGGAGGGGGAGCCGCCCGGCGCTCCCGGCCGCTTCGATCCCGGGCAGATGCAGCAGGCGCTGATCAACCTGCTCAAGAACGCCCACGAGTCCGGCGGGCCGCCCGTCGAGGTGCGGCTGGCCGTCGAGCCCACCGGCGAGGGAGGAGTGCGCTTCCGCGTGCTCGACCGCGGCACCGGGCTCTCCGACGAGGGGATGAAGAAGGCGCTGCTGCCGTTCTATACCTCGAAGGCCGGAGGCTCGGGGCTCGGCCTGCCGCTCTGCCGCGAGATCGTCGAGGCCCACGGCGGCCGGCTCCGCATCGAGCGGCGGGAGGGCGGGGGGACGGCGGTGGTCTGCTGGATTCCGGGGTGAGGGATGCTATTCTTCCGCGCCATTCCTGAAATGCAGGGACCCAAGGACCTGTTGGACGGGAAGTCGGGCCGCAACGGCGGCTGATCGATCGACCTCAATCAAATTCGAACTGGAGACCCACCGTGTCCCTGGCAAGCTGGTTCCGCAATCTGATCTCCCCCTCCCGCACGGAGGAGCCGAAGACCCCGATCGGCCGCAACGACGTCTGCTGGTGCGGCAGCGGCAAGAAGTACAAGAAGTGCCACCTGAAGAGCGACGAGATCAAGCGGGTGGAAGCTTCCTACTCCGCCCACATCACCAGCCGCAACCGCATGGGCGACGGCGTGATGCCGGGCTCGGGCAAGAAGAAGCCGGCGCGGGCGCCCGAGGCGGCGCCGACCCCCGCCGAGCGGGGGTGACCCTACTTCGCCGCGGTCTGAACCGTCTGCGTCTGCGCCGGCTCCGCGTACGGCTGGCCGGCCTTCAGGAACGTGTACGGGTTGACCGCCACGCCGGCGGGGTTGTAGATGCCGTAATGGAGGTGGGTGGAGGAGATCGCGGCGTTCCCCGAGTTGCCCACGGTGCCGATGATCTCGCCCGCCTCGACCCAATCGCCGACCGCCTGCGGGCCGAAGTCTTCCAGATGTGCGTAATAGAGACGGTAACCGCCGGGGCCGGTGATCGTCACCACCTGCCCGCCGAGCCCCTTCATCCCCTTGAACTCGACGATCCCCTCGGTCGCGCTGCGCACCGGCGTGTTGCGCGGCGCGAAGATGTCGATCCCCTTGTGATGCCGTCCGCCGTCGCGCGCGAAACCCCAGGTGTTCTGCAGGTGGCTGGCCTGAACGCCGTCGACCGGGATCAGCAGCGTGCGGGGTATCTCCTGCTGGAGCAAGGCGGTATAGCGCGTGTTGTAGCGCACGGCCGCCTGGCGGCAGCCCGCGAGCGGGAGCACGGTCAATGCGAGGAGAACGGCGAGACCGAGGAGACGGGGACGAACCATCTTCACCTCCGGGCGAACTTCCAAGAGTTACCGGGCGGAAATACCGGACGCATTGCGATGCAGGGGTACCCTGACTGCGCGACCGGCCCTTGCGACGACTTCACCAGCATTCGTGGGAAGATCCTACTGCAAACCGCACAAAATGTCGCTAGTCTCTTAAATATGCTGAGATGACAATTTTCCGCGCCATGGCGCTCTCCGTACTTTTTCTCCTGCGGGCCTTCGCGGCTCCCGCCCAGGTGGCGCCGCGGATCGAGGTGGAGGCTCCCCCCGCGCTCGCCGGGACCGCCGCCCAGTTGCGCGCGATCGATCCGTCGCGGCTGACGAGCGTCATGCGGCTGGTGGGTCTCCAGGACCCCGGGGCGCCGATCCGGGTGATCCTGGCGCCGGAGGGGTCCAGCGCCGCGACCGTGGTGCCGCCGTGGGTCTCGGGGTACGCAATCGGGGAGGAGGGCGTGATCGTGCTCCTCCCCGGACGCGTCCCGAGCTATCCGGACTCCTCGCTCTCGGATCTCCTCGCCCACGAGGTGGCGCACGTGCTGGTCGCCCGGGCGGCGGGAGGGCGGCCGCTGCCGCGCTGGTTCCACGAGGGGATGGCGATGATCGCCGGCCTCTCCTGGGGGTTCGACGACCGCTCCCGCCTGACCCTCGCCCTGCTCGTCGACCGCCCGGTTTCCCTCGCCGCGCTCGACGACCGTTTCGCGGGCGGCCAGGCGGAGGTCAACCGGGCCTACGCGATCTCCGGCTCCTTCGTCCACGACCTCTTCGACCGCTACGGCCCGGGAGTGGCCGGCCGCATCCTCCAGGAGGTCTCCCGCGGCCTCTCCTTCGCGGACGCGTTCCGCGCCGCCACCGGCGACTCGCTCGCCGTGGCCGAGACCTCCTTCTGGGACCGCCAGACGTTCTGGTACCGCTGGGTGCCTCTGCTCACCAGCTCCGTCACCCTCTGGATGCTGGTCACCCTCCTCGCCCTCTGGGCCATCAAGCGGCGGCGTCAGCGCGACGCCGCCCGCCGGCAGGTGTGGGACGAGGAGGAAGAGCGCCTCCGGCTGGCCGCCGAGGCCCGGGCTCGGGCGGAAGCCGCGCTGCTCGAGCCCGGGAAGGACGAGGGGGGCGAGTGGGTGAACTGAGTCACGACTGAGCCCTACTGCTCGTACCGCTCCTTGAGGTCCGTGGTCGAGCGCGCCACATCCTCCCATCGCCACCCCTCCTGCCGGACCAGGCCGAGGAGCATCCGCCGCCGTTCGACCAGGGTCTCCAGAGCCAGCCGGAACTCCTCGTCGTTCACGGTGGTGATCCCCGCCGCGCGGAGCGGCTCGAGGGACGGCGCGAGCGGGGGATCTTCCTCGGGCTCCAGGTGCGCCTCGGAAAGCGTGGTGAGGAATTCGGCGATCGCTTGGCGAAGGGGGTAGAACGCGACCTTGTCCGGCCGCTGCCCGGGAGCTACGCCCTCGAGCAGCGTGATCGCCTCGTCGAGCACCGCGGCGCTGGGCGCCAGGGCTGTCTCCCGCGTGCGGCTGTGGATGACGTGGAGAACGGGGTAGGCGAGATGCCCCTGGCCGACCTCCATGAACGGCATGGTGAGCGCGACCAGATGGTCGGGGAGCCGGCCGAAGTCCTTGCCGTTCCAGGCCCGGACCAGGATCTCGTGCGGCGTGCGGCCGAGGGCCGTGATGTAGACCGCGAGCCGCCGCCGCCCGAGCTCCGCCGTGACGATCGGCAGGAGGTACGTGATCGTCAGGCTGACCAGGGAGAAGCCGTTGGCGGCGGCGATCGCGGTCAGCAGCCGCCATCCCGTGCCGCCGGGATGGTATTCACCGTTGCCGATGGTGATGATCGTCGATCCCGCGAAATAGGCCCGTTCCCAGAAATCCGCGGGCCGTTCCGCCGCGGTGTGCACGACGGCCCGCGAGGACATGTCGAAGACGAGCGTCCAGCCGATCCAGTCCAGCAGCACCCAGAGCCCGACCGTGAACAGCACGATGAAGAACCCGGCGATCGCGAGTTTTTCGTGCGACCGGGTCAGGCGGAGCGACAGGCGCCAGAGCCCGTTGGTCACCCACGACGTCAGCGGCCCACCGCCGGTGAGGCGCAGCGTGGTCCACAGCACGTCGTAGACGGTACCGAGGATGAGAGTGATGCCGATGAGACCCAGGATGATTCGCACGCCGCGGCCGCTCCTGGAGGAACGGGCAGCACGCGACGTGCCACTTACACCTTGTTGGCCTTTAATTCCGCCAGGGAGTAATGCGTGCCCCGCCAATCGATGCCGTCGTTCCAGAGGGTGACGATCATGGCGCGCCAGACGATGTAGAGGAAGAGCAGGGTCGCGACCGGGAGCGCGATGCCGTGCCAGCGGCGCACCTCGGCGAGCGGAGCGTTGATCCAGCAGAGCAGGAAGAGCACCAGCATGCTCGCCAGATTGAGCCAGCGCGTCGGTCCGGAAGTCAGGAAGAGCGCCAGGAAGGGCCAGACCAGCAGCACGAGCTGGATCACGGTCGAGACGACGACTACCGAGACGCGGTAGTCCACCCCGGAGAAGGCGTTCTTCATCAGCCCCTGGATCAGCTCCCGGACCGAGGCGTACCACTCGACCCGCAGCGCCCCCTGGCCGAACACGAACTCCGGGCGGAAGCCGTTCTTCTTGAGCAGCTTGCCGAGCTTCAGGTCGTCGTCCGGCCGCATGGCAATCGCCCGGTGCCCCCCCGCCGCATGGTAGGCCGAGGCGCGGACCAGGTTGAAGGCGCCGACCCCGACGTGGGCGGAGCTCTTCGGGTCTTTCACCTTCCAGGGCTTGGTGAACAGGGCGAAGAAGAGCGCGAAGACGCCGATGAACATCTCGAACAGCACGCTCGGCCGCTCGATGCTGGGGGAGGCGGTGAGGTGATCGAGCCCATCCGCCACCATCGCCCCCACGGCCCGCCGCAGCGCCAGGGGCTCGATCACGATGTCGGCGTCGGTGAAGAGGAGAAACTCGCCCGTGGCCTTGGCCGCGCCGAGCCAGAGGGCATGGTTCTTCCCCAGCCATCCCGGCGGCAGCTCGCGCACGTGCACCACCCGCAGCCGCGGGTCCGCCGCCGCCATGCGGTCGAGGATCTCCCCCGTGCGGTCCGTCGAGCGGTCGTCCACGACGTCGATCTCCAGGTTGTCGTAGTCGAGGGCGAGGACGGAGCGCAGGGCCTCCTCCAGGTTCCGCTCCTCGTTGCGCGCCGGGATCAGGATCGACACCCGCGGCAGGGGGCCGGCCAGCGGCGGCAGGTCCTTCAGGAACCGGATCGACCGGTTGCCGCGCTGGATCCGGACCGCGGTCGCGAGGTGGAGGGCGAGCGTCAGGAGGGCGAGGAGTAGGAGCGCCATCTACCGCCAGCGGAAGATCTTCAGCGCCACCGCGAAGCTCGTCAGCCCCCAGGCGGCGAGGATGGCGAGTTGCGGGGCGACGCCGGCGAGACCCCGGCCCTCGGTCATGATCCCCCGCAGGGCCTGGTTGAGCGCGGTCAGCGGCAGCGCCTTGATGATCGGCTGCACCACGTCCGGGAAGCGCTCGGAGGAGAAGAAGACCCCCGAGAGGATCCACATCGGCATCAGCACCAGGTTGGCGAGGCCGCTCGCGCCCTCGACCGTGGTCGCCCGCGAGGCGATCAGCAGGCCCATGCCGCAGAACGACATCGCGCCGAGCAGGCAGGTGACGAGCAGCAGCAGGATCGACCCCCGCACCTCGACGCCGAAGAGGAGCCAGCCGACCCCCACCAGCACGGCCACCTCGGGGACCAGGAAGACCAGCCGGCCGAGGATCTGCGCCAGCAGGTACTGGCTGCGGTGCATCGGCGTCGCCACCAGGCGCTTCAGGATCCGCCGGCTGCGCGCCGTCGTCACCGAGAAGGCGAGGCTCCAGATCCCGGTGCCCATCAGGTTCATCCCCAGCAGGCCCGGGATCAGGAAGTCGATGTAGCGCGACCCCTTCGCGGTCACCTTCTCGGCGCGGACCGCCATCACGTCCCGCCGGCCGCCCGCCCGCTGCAGCGCGTCCTCGGCCTCCAGGCGGGCGACGCGCGAGTCCGGTCGCGTCTCGTCGAAGTGGAAGACCGCCGGCGGCCCCGCCTCGACCAGCAGCGAGATCCGCCCGGTGCGCAGCGCCTCCCGCCCCTCGGTCGGAGCGAACCGCCGGGGGAGGAGCCCGGGGGCGCGCTTCAGGGCGTCCATCGCCCGCCCCGCCGCCGGGTCCGCCTCCGAGACCGCCACCACGCCGACCGGGATCTGGTCCGGCCCCTTGGCGCGGAAGGCGAGGCCGAGAGCGATCGCCAGCAGCATCGGGAACGCGAAGACCCAGAACAGCGCCTCCGGCTCGCGGAGGAACTCCTTCATCCGCGTCGACGTCAGCTCGAAGAGGGGGGAGTAGCGGCGGCTGCTCATCGCGTCATCCTCACATCAACCCTCGCGCAGCGCCCGCCCGGTCAGCGAGACGAACAGGTCCTCGAGCGTCGCCCGGTGGGTCGAGAGGTTCACCAGCTTCCCCCCGGAGCGCTCGATCTGGTCGAGCAGCACCGGCACCGTCTCGGCCAGCGAGCCCACGGGGAGCGACCAGTTGGGGCCCCGCTTGTGCGGCTCGGTCACTCCGGGCAGGGCGCGCAGGGTCGCCTCGTCGATCTCCGGCTCGGAGGCGAACTCGATCACGTTCGCCGCGTGCAGCGAGCTGATCAGGTCGGGGGGCGTGCCCAGCGCGATCACCTTGCCGCGGTCGACGATCGCCACCCGGTCGCACAGCCGCTCGGCCTCGTCCATGTAGTGGGTGGTCAACAGCACCGTGCCCCCCTGGGCGCGGAAGTCCATCACGATCTGCCAGAGCTGCAGTCGGCTCTGCGGATCGAGCCCCGTGGTCGGCTCGTCGAGGAAGAGCACCTCCGGGTCCCCGACCAAGGCGCATGCCACGGCCAGCCGCTGCTTCTGGCCGCCCGAGAGCTTGCCCACCCGGGAGTCCCGCTTCTCGTCGAGGGCGAGCCGCGAGAGCACCTCGTCCGGCTCCCGCCCCTCGCGATAGAAGGAGCGGAAGAGGCGAACGGTCTCGGCCACCGTCAGCTTCTCGGTGAGCTGCGTCTCCTGGAGCGAGATGCCGAGCCGCTCGCGCAGAGCCATGGCATCCCGCGACCAGCTCGTGCCCAGGATCTCCACCTCCCCGGCGTCCGCCTCGGTGAGCCCCTCGAGGATCTCGATCGTCGTCGTCTTGCCGGCGCCGTTGGGGCCGAGCAGGCCGAAGCACTCGCCGCGGCGCACCTCGAGATCAAGGCCGTTGACGGCGGTCACATCCGCGTAGCGCTTGACCAGCCCCTGGCAGCGGACGGCGATGTCGGTTCGTTCGGGCGTCATGAACCCTGGAGCCTACACCGGCTTGAAGATCGCCGCCCAGGCCGCGATCCCGCCCAGCAGGGGGAGCAGCCACCAGAGCAGCGTCACGAGTTGCGGCGCGCGGCGGATCAGCACGATGATGCCGCCGAGCACGAGCCAGATCGCCAGCTTGATCCAGAGCCACATCGGCCACGCCCCCGGGTTGGGCAGGCCGAGCCGGGCGGCCGTCCCGAAGCCGGCCACCAGCACCAGGAGCAGCGCGATCCCATGCGTGATCCCCGCGAGCTTGCGCCCGCCTCCGCGCTCCACTCCCTCGCGGGACGCGAGCATCAGGGCTCCCAGCGAAGCGAAGACGAACAGCACCCCGAGAATGTGGATCACTTTGTAGGCCTGATAGCTCATCGGTTCCCCTCCCAGGTAAAGGATGGGGCGGATTGTAGCGTTGATCGGGCGCCCGTGCCCTCTATGATCCCCCTCATGGCTCTCCTCTGCGGCATCGATCTCGGCTCCTTCCGCAGCCCGAGCTACGTCGCTTGGCTGGAGGACGAGCAGTTCGTCCTCGACGAGTACCTCGCCAGCCGCGAGCACCCCCTCCCTCCCGCTCCCGGCGGCTGGCCCCCCGCGTTCACCGGCATCGACGGCCCGCAGGGGCTGCCGCGCGTGGGGGAGCGCTCCCGCCAGGCGGATCTGCTGGCGAAAGTGCCGACCAAGGTATTGCCGCGCACCCGCGCCGAGCTCGCCGGCTGGCGTCTCTACCGCCCCTTCGTGGAGGCGGGCGTCGAGCTCTTCTGGTCGATCCACGAGCAGGAGCTGGCCTCGATCCTCGGCCTCGTCCCGGTGCCCGGAGGCGAGGGGATCGTCTTCGAGACCTACCCCCGCTACGTCCTCCTCCAGCTCTGGGGAAAGCGCCCGCCCTCGAAGCGGAAAGATCCCGCCGCCTACGTCGATTTCGTCTGGGCGCGCCTGCGCGAGGCCGGCTACCTCTGCGACAGCCCCGTGACCTGTCCCGACCACGTCGACGCCATGCTCTGCGCCCTCGCCGCTGAGGCCTGCCTTCGTGACGACGAGCTGCCGGGTGGAACGGTGGGGCTGCCGCCCGTGGTGGACCGCGGCGAGCGGGTGCTGCGGGAGGGGTTCATCGTGGCTCCGGGGCGTACATAAGGGCTGGCCCCCCCTACCCCCGCTCCATCAACTCCAACTGCACCAGCCGCATGAAATCCTGCGCGTTGGTGACCACCCCGAACGCCTGGTGCGTGCCGCGGTCCTTGAGCTTGCTGACCACGAACTCGGTCTGGTCGACGCAGATCGTCGTGATCTCGTCCATCGAGCTGTCCGGGCGGACGCAGAAGGTCGGCAGCATGTTGCCGGCGGCGATGGCGTGGAGGGCGGTGGCGACCATCACCACCATGGTGGCCTTCACGGTCATCTCGCGCATGGCTTCCTGGGAGTCGAGCGCCGAGGGGATCGTCTCCGGCAGCGGCCCGTCGTCGCGGATCGAGCCGGCGAGCACATAGGAGGTCTGGGTGACCGTCAGGGCGTGCATGATGCCCCCCTTCAGTTTCCCGTCGTCGACCAGGGCCTTGATCGATCCCGCCTTCTTCACCTCGTTGATGGCGCGCATGTGGGTGGCGTGGCCGCCGGCCGTCCCCGAGCCGTCGGCCATCATGCCGAGCGTGGTGCCGTAGAGCGCCGCCTCGACGTCGTGCACCCCCACCGCGTTCCCGGTGATCAGGCCGTGGCAGTAGCCGTTGTGGATCAGCCACTCCATGGCGATGCGCCCGCGGGCGTGGACCAGGGCCGGCCCGATCACCCAGAGGATGTACCCCTTCGGCCCGCGGTTCTTGATGAACTCACGGAAGATGGCGTCATAGTTGACCGGCTTTTCGCGGCTCACCTCCGAGGACATGAACGCGAACGCCTCCGGGACCAGCGTGTCGTCCACCTCGGCGAGGAAGCCGCGGTCCCAGACCAGCACCCCCTCCGAGCCGTCCTCGGCGACGGCGACGGCCACCAGATCCCCCTTCTGGACGAGGCGGAACTCCTTGACGATGAGCCGCTCCGTGGCGGGGTCCCAGACGAGGTGGGAATCCATCCGCGGGCGCTCCGGCATCCGCCACTTGCCGCCGACCTTGACGTAGGTGGGGAAGTTCGTGGTCGACATGAAGCCGTCCGGCAGCACGGTATCCGCCGGCGCCGGCTCGAACCGGCATTCCGGGGCGTTGGCGAGGCTCGGCTTGGAAAAATCGGGTTCTCGGTACATGAGGCTCCTGTGGGGAAGGGCGGCAGCTCCGGTAGGAAAGACGGCGAGCGCCCAAACGGCGGGATGTTAGCCAAACGGGGGCGGGGGAGCAAGGACCCTCATCACCCCGGCCCTCTTCTCCGTCCCCACCCCCTCCCGGCATCGGGAGAAGAGGGAGAAGTTGGTCAGAAAAGCCTGACGAAGCCTTCGTCTTTCTCCCCTCTCCCGGTGAGGGAGGGTGGGATGGGACGGGAGAGGGGCCGGGGGTGAGGGTCCGGTCTCACCGCTTCGACCGCCGCCACCCGCTGGCCTCGGCCTCGGCTTCGGTGCAGAACCACCGCTCGCCGGCGCCGACCTCGATGGTGACGTCGTCGTAGTGCTTCTGGCCGGGGACGTGGTAGACCCGCTCTCGGGTCTTGAGGTTGATGTTCCCCTTGATGAAGCAGCCGGGCGGCTGGGTCTCGCACCCCGAGGGGCAGATGCCGGCGGTGCCTTCGCCAGCGCCGCCGCCGGCACCGGTGGACGATGAACCCCCGCCGCCGGCCGCCGTGGGCACGGTGCTCGGCGCCAGGTCGCGGCCGGTCTTCGCCGGCTCGTCCTTCTGGCCGGAGGCGCAGGCGCAGAGGCAGGCAGCGGCGAGGGCGAGCAGGTGTCTCTTCACGAGGATCTCCTTTGGAGAGAGTTCCGTCCAGCTCTTCCTTCGATTATATCGAGGATGGCGCCGCCTTTGCATTGACCCCTCGCAATATGGAACGCTCTGAGTCCCAGCCCCAGGACCGTCTGCGACGGATCTCGCTCGTCACCATCGCGCTGGTCACCGCCGGCCTCTACTTCGGACGCGAGGTGCTGATCCCGCTGGCGCTCGCGGTCCTGATCAGCTTCATTCTCACCCCGTCCGTCCAGCGCCTCCAGAAGATGCGGCTGGGCCGCGTGCCGGCGGTGCTGCTGGTGGTCGTTCTGGCGTTCGGCGGGATCGGCGCCGTGGGGTGGATGATCGGAGCGCAGATCGTCGATTTCGCCGAGACGCTCCCCAAGTACGAGCAGAACATCCGCGGCAAGGCCGCCGCCCTGCGTGGCGGGGGCGCCTCGAAGCTCGACCAGGCGAAGCAGACCGTCGAGCACCTCCAGGAGGAGATCGGCATCGCGTCGCCGAGCGCTCCGACCACGCCGGCCTCCCGCCTGCAGGGAAAGTCGCGCGTCCCCGCTTCGTCGCCGGTGCCGGTCACCGTCGTCGAGCCGCCGGCGACGCCGCTGACGGTGCTGCGGACGACGCTGTTCCCGCTCCTGGGGCCGCTGGGCACGGCCGGCCTGGTGCTGATCTTCGTGATCTTCATGCTGATCCAGCGCGAGGATCTGCGCGACCGCCTCCTGCGCCTGATCGGCCAGGGGCGGCTCAACACCTCGACCCAGGCGCTCGACGAGGCGGCGCAGCGGGTCAGCCGCTACCTGCTGATGCAGAGCCTGATCAACAGCGGCACCGGGGTCGCGGTCGCCATCGGGCTCTTCTTCATCGGCGTGCCGAACGCGATCCTCTGGGGGCTGTTCGCCGCCGTCCTGCGCTTCATTCCATACCTCGGCCCCTGGATCGCGGCGATGCTGCCGATCCTGATCTCGCTGGCGGTCTTCCCCGGCTGGGAGAAGCCGTTCCTGACTCTCGGGCTCTTCCTGCTCATCGAGCTGGTCAGCAACAACATCGTCGAGCCGCTGGTCTACGGCTCGGAGACCGGCATCTCGACGATCGGGATCCTGGTCTCCGCCGTCTTCTGGACCTGGCTCTGGGGGCCGGTCGGCCTGCTGATGGCGACGCCGCTGACGGTCTGCCTGGTGGTGATGGGGCGCTACGTTCCCCAGCTCCAGTTCCTCGACGTGCTGCTGGGCGATCAGCCGCCGCTGCCGATCGAGGCGCAGGTCTATCACCGGCTGCTGGCGATGGATTCCACCGAGGTGGGCACGCTGCTGGAGACCTGCATGAAGGAGCGGACGGTGGCCGGCTTCTACGACCAGGTGCTGATTCCGGCCCTGATCCTGGCCGAGCGCGACCGCCACCGCGGCGAGCTCAGCCCGGAGCGGCAGGAGTTCATCGACACCACGATGCGCGACTGGATCGAGGAGCTCGCCGGCCGCACGGTCGAGGACGGCAGCCTGGGCGCCGAGACGGCCGACGGCCGGGACGCGGCGGACCGGCTGGTCTGCGTGCCGGCCCACGACATGGCGGACGAGCTGGCGGGGCACATGTTCGCCCAGCTCGCCGTGCGGGGGGGCACGCCGGTGGTCCTGGAGTACGACATGCCGCGCTCGGAGGTGCTGCGCCGGCTGGCGGAGATCGGCGCCGAGCAGGTCTTCATCTCGGCCCTGGCGCCGTTTGCCTACACCCAGGCCCGCGAGGTCTGCCGGGACCTGCGCGCGCACTTCCCCGGGCTACGGATCGTCGTCGCGCTCTGGGATCTCCGCTCCGAGGCCGAGCGCTACCGCAAGCGGCTGACGGCGGCGGGGGCCGACGAGGTCGTCGCCTCGCTGGAAGAGGCGGTGCGCGCGATCCGTCTCGACCCGGCGCGGGAGGTCGATCCGGCGGCGGTGGCCGGGGAGCTGGCGAAGGCGTTCCGCGAGGGGAATCTGGAGGGCGCCGAGGCGCTGCTGGGGGAGGCCGAGCGCAAGCTGCCGGTCGAGAGCCTGGCGGTCGAGGTGCTGCAGCCGGCGCTGGAGGAGCTGCGCGACGACGCGGCAGCGGGGCGGGTCTCGGCCGAGCGGGAGAAGCTCTGCGGCGATTTCCTGCGCGAGCGGCTGTTCGCCCTGGGCGACGCGGCGCCGCAGGGGCAGGGGTATCGGGCGCTGGCCCTCTCCGCCTCGGAAGAGGAGGAGGAGATCGGCCTGCTGGTCCTCGCCCTCCTGCTGCGGCGGGCGGGGTGGAGCGTGGTCCATCTCGGCCAGCGGGCGCCGGACGAGGGGTTCGACGACGTGATCGCCTCCGTGCGGCCGCACGCGATCCTCTTCTCGGCGTCGCTCCGCTTGAGCGCCAACCGGCTGCTGGCGCTCGCCGAGCGCCTCTATCACGAGTACCCCGGGCTGCTCTTCGTCCTCGACGGTCCGGGCTTCCGGTCGTCGGCCACCGCCAGGCTGGGCAAATCGGCGGTCCGCGTCGGCGACGACGCCCGCGACGCGCTGGCGGCGATCGAGGCCCGCATGCCCCCGCTGGAGCTCCCGAAGCCGTCCGAGGAGGCGCCGTCCCCCGATAAGGCTCCCGGAGCGGCGAGCGCGTAGGGCGGATGACCCCGCTCGCCATCACCCTGCTCGCCGCCGCGCTGGTGGGCTGGCTGATCTGGGTGCAGCGCCGGACCGGGGTGTTCCTCGAATACCTCTACTTCTGCCGTTTCCCGCTGGCGTTCGGGGTGCTGCTGGCGGCGCTGCCGGCGATCGCGCTGTGGGGCGCGCCGTCGCTGCTCGCCAACCTCTTCCGCCTGACTCCGGGGGAGATCTTCCTCATCTCGTTCTTCGGCACTCTCACCGCCTGGACGGTGCTGATCACGCTGGAGCTGATCATCGCCTACGCTCCTTCGCGGTTCCGGGTGCCGCGCCTCAGGCTGCCGCACTGGATGGTCCACTACCGCATCCCGCTCTTCACCCTGCTCGCCCTGCCGCTGATCGCCACCGCCGTCGCGCAGTCGCGCTCGCCGCTGGGGAGGGGGCTGGCGATGGCGGCGGGGGGGATGTTGCTGGCGGCGGCGGTGCTGCTGCTCGCGACCTGGGTCTACGGCAAGGTGGGGGGCACGATCCCCCTCGTGCTGGAAGCGGCGATGGCGCGCGGCCGCGGCAGCAGCCACGGCTACGTCGATCCCAGGCGGAAGCTCGGCCGCGGCCACATCCTGGCGGCGGCGGCGTTCGGGGTGGCCGTCTTCCTCTACGTTCTCGGGTATCTCTTCCTGCGGCCGGACCGCGCCCTGGTGCCGTCGCTCGGCTACATCCTGCTGCTCCTCCTGGTGGCCGGCTGGGGGCTGCCGGGGCTCTCCTTCTTCCTCGACCGCTACCGGGTGCCCGTGGTCTTCCTGGTGCTCGCCGCCTCGTTCCTGTCGAGCCAAGTCTTCGACACCGATCACTACTACCGGATCGAGCGGCAGACGGCGCCGCCGCCGCCGCTGCCGGGCCAGGCCTTCAATGCCGCCAATGCCGCCGAGCAGCGGTTGGGGGAGAGGGAGGACCGGCCGATCGTGGTGGTCGCGGCGAGCGGCGGCGGGATCACCGCGTCGCTCTGGACCGCCCGCGTGCTCACCGCCCTGCAGGAGGAGGTGGGGACCGACTTCACGCGGTCGATCCGGCTGATCAGCTCGGTCTCGGGGGGGAGCGTGGGGACGATGTACTTCCTCGACCGCTACACGCCGGCGGGGTTCCCGCCGCCGGCGGACCTCGGCCGCATCGTGAACGCGGCCGGCGCCTCCAGCCTGGACGCCACGGCGTGGGGGCTGGTCTATCCCGACCTCTGGCGCGTCTTCTCCGGTTTCCTGCTGCGCGACAAGACGCTCGACCGCGGGTGGGCGATGGAGCAGGCGTGGAAGCGCCAGCTCACCTCTCCCGACCGCATGCTGTCGCAGTGGCGGACCGGACTGCGGGAGGGGTGGCTGCCGGCGCCGGTGCTCAACTCGACGGTGGTGGAGACCGGCGAGCAGTTCCTGCTGACCCCGCTCGACCTCCCGCCGGGCTGGCGGACGCGCCGGTTCGACGACGTCTATCCCGGCTACGACCTACCGGTGGTGACGGCGGCCCGGCTCTCGGCCACCTTCCCGTGGGTGAGCCCGATCGCGCAGGCGCGGGGAGAGGAGGGGAGCCCGCCGAAGGGGTTCCGCCAGCTCCATCTGGCGGACGGCGGCTACTACGACAACTTCGGGGTGGTGACGGCGGTGAACTGGCTGCGCTCGCTGCTGCCGTCGCACCTCGACGACCTGCGGCGGCGCGGGGTGCTGCTGGTGTTGATCCGCGCCTTTCCCGAGCCGGCGGAACCCGAAGCGGGGGGAGGCGGCGCCAGGGCGCGCCAGGGGTGGCTCTTCGCCACCGCCGGCCCGCTACTGACCATGTACAACGTGCGCACCTCGACCCAGGCCTTCCACAACAACGCCGAGGTCGGGCTCCTCAAGGAGCTCTGGGAGCGCGGCTACAAGGTGAAGCTCGACGTCGCAACCTTCGAGCTGGAGAGGAAGGCGCCGCTCTCCTGGCGGCTCACCGACGCCGAGCGGCGGGCGATCCTGAACGGCTGGAACGAGCCGCGGAACCGGGCGTCGCTGAGGGTGGTGAAGGGGCTGTTTCGGGCGGGGCGGTGAGCGAAGCCTGACAAAACTAAAATCAAATCTTAGATCTGTCAGGATGTACGTCCGTGGCAAGAATTTCGGGTCGGTGTCCGTCCGTGTTCGTCCATGTTCGTCCAACACCAAAGGAGAGCGATATGACCGCGAAGCGCAGCCTTCAGACGGCGTTCTATCTCGGTGTCGCGCTCTCCCTGGGGTGCCACGGCCACGTCGTGCGCAGCGCGCCGAACCATTCCGGAGCGCCCTTCGACTTCTCGCGCCATCCCGAATGCTCGCCGGCGCCCCGGCCCGCGGAGCCGCCGGCGCCCGGCGAGGTGGAGATCCGGTATTTGGGGGCGGCCGGCCTCTATCTGCACTGGGGTGAGGATTCGATCCTCCTGGGACCCTTCTTCTCCAACCCCGGCCTGTTCCGGGTCCTCCTCGGGGCCTGGCGGACGGATGACGCCGCGATCCAGCGCGGGCTCGAGGGCATCGACGTCCCCGCGGTGGAGGCGATCTTCGCCGGCCATTCGCACTACGACCACATCGGGGACCTGCCGGTCGTCCTCGGCATGGCCAGCCGTGCGCGGGTGTTCGTCAACCGCTCGGGCGTCCACGCTCTCGCTCCGTACGCCGCCGGCCGCGGCATGGCGCTCGAGGACCATGCGGACGATTGGGTCTGGCTCACCGGGGAGGGGGGCGAGAGGCGGCCGATCCGTTTCCGCGTCGTCCTCTCCGATCACGCGCCACAGGTGGATCACTATCTCTGGCAGGGCGGCGAGCTGAAGGACGAGGATTGGAAAGATCCGTGGACCGCTCATCACTTCCACGATCTGAAGGCGGGCCAGCCCTTCGCCCTGGTGATCGACCTGATGGAGGGAAATACCGTGCGCTATCGGATCTATTACCAGGACTCCGCGAACTCGTGGGGGACGGGCGAGCCCCCTCTCTTCGACGGCCGTGCCTACGATCTCGCGGTGCTGTGCATCGCCTCCTACGACAAGGCTCCGGGCCAGCCCGGATCGATCCTCACCCGGCTGCGGCCGCACCACGTGCTGGTGACCCACTACGACGACTTCTTCCGCCCGCAGAACCGTCCGGTGCGCTTCGCCGGGCTCCTCACCGAGGGCAAGGTCGATCGCTACCTGCGGAAGATCTGCGAAGTGCTGGGCTGTGACGGCCCGTCCGGCGCCGGGCCGGTCACCCCCATCTGCGGCCCGTCGGGTCCGCGCTGGACGATGCCGCTGCCGGGCGAATGGATGCGGTTTCCGGCCGGCGCGGGGGCGGTTCCCGGTCCTCCCTCGTAATTCATTCCGGCTTGCGCAGCCCCTCCGGGTCCGATCCCAGCAGGCCGGCCTCGAAAGAGCGGGCGTCGAGCAGGGGGAGGCGCTCGGCCATGCGGGGGGTGAGGATTTCGACCTTCCGGCTCCGCTCGAGGCCGGTGGCGATCTCCTCCATGGTCTCGTCGCGGGTGGTCCAGCGCAGGCGGTCGAAGCGGGCGAGGTTCAGGGGCAGCGTGTAACCCCGCAAGGTCTTCTCGCGCTTGAGATTGAAGTAGACTTCGAAGTAGGACATCACCAGCTCGCGCAGGCTGGCGTAGACCGGATCGCGGTAGCGCAGGCCTACGAAGTTCGACTTGGCGACCGCACCCCAGCGGCCGTCCACCTTGAAGACGGCGAGGATGTGGTCGTCGTCGTGCCCGACCCACGGGAGCAGCTCCACGATCAGCGGCGGAAAGCCGATCCGCCGCAGCGCCGCCGCGGCGAGGACCGCGCCGTCGTAGCAGTGCCCCTTGCCGTCGCGCAGCACGGAGCGCGGGCAGCGGTAGATCTCCTCCGCGCTGTAGGCGATCCCCTCGAGGAAAGCCTGGATGGCCACCGGACTGTCCAGCCCGGACGGCAGCGGTAGATCGGGGTCCTCCCACACGTGAGCCACGGCACCTCCTGGTTGCAAGGGGGAAGGATAGCGCGACCGCCTTGCCGCTTGACCCGGCCCTCGCGAGACGGTATCCTCCCCCTCCTCGCGGTTGATCCCGAGTAGGACCGCAAATCATGTCGGGGCGTAGCTCAGCTTGGTAGAGCGCACGGTTCGGGACCGTGAGGCCGGAGGTTCAAATCCTCTCGCCCCGACCATTTCATCTCCTCCCAGAGTCCGCAAACCTCTCTCCTCACCAGGAGAACCGAACCATGATCCGAGCGAAATCGGCGGGGATAGGGTGTGCCCTTCTGCTCGCGGCGGCGGCTTTGGCCGCGGCGGCGGAGCCGGCGGGAGTGCGCGACCGGGTGCGGGCCTACCGCGCGGCGCACGAGCGGGAGATCCTGGGTGAGCTCACCGGCCTGCTCGCCCTGCCCAACGTCGCCACGAAGATAGCGGACGTCGAGCGCAACGCCGGCTTGCTGACCGCCATGCTCAGCCGTCGGGGGTTCGCCGTGCAGCGGCTCTCGGCCGGCGAAGGCACGCCGCCCGCCCTCTACGGCGAGCTGACGGTCCCCGGGGCCAGGCGGACGCTGATGTTCTATGCCCACTACGACGGCCAGCCGGTGGACCAGAAGGGGTGGCTCTCCGATCCGTTCAAGCCCCTGCTGCGCTCCGGGCCGATCGGACCCAGCACGAAAGAGGTAGACCTCGCGTCCGTCACCGGGCCGCTCGATCCGGAGCTGCGGATCTACGCCCGCTCGGCGAGCGACGACAAGTCCCCCATCGTGGCCATCCTGACCGCGCTCGACGCGCTCCGCGCCGCCGGGATCATGCCCTCGGTCAACGTCAAGCTGTTCCTGGAGGGGGAGGAAGAGCAGGGCTCGCCCCATCTGACCGAGATCCTGCGGCGCAACGCCCCGCTGCTCGCCGCCGACGCCTGGATGCTCTGCGACGGGCCGGTGCACCCCACGCGGCGGATGCAGGTCTACTTCGGCGCCCGCGGGGTGGCCGGGCTCGAGCTGACCGTCTACGGTCCGGTGCGTCCGCTCCACAGCGGCCACTACGGCAACTGGGCTCCCAATCCGGCGGTGATGCTGGCGTATCTGGTGGCGAGCCTGCGCGACGAGGAGGGGCGCATCCTGATCCCCGGCTTCTACGACGACGTCCGACCTCTGACCGTGACCGAGAGACAGGCGGTGGGCGTCATGCCCCCGGTCGAGGATTCGCTGGCGGAAGAGCTCGGCCTCGGCCGCACCGAGGGGGGCCGGGCGCGGCTCCAGGACCGTCTAATGGAGCCGGCGCTGAACGTGCGCGGGCTGCGCGCCGCCGAGGTGGGGGAGGGGGCCGCGAACGCCATCCCGACCGAGGCGCAGGTCTCGATCGACTTCCGCCTGGTGCCGGACCAGACGCCGCGGAAGGTCAAAGAAAGGGTCGAGGCCTTCCTGGCCGCTAAGGGGTGGCATCTAGTCGCCGAGGAGCCGGACAAGGAGACCCTGCGCGCCTTTCCCAAGGTGGCCCGCATCGCCTGGTCGCTCGACTACGCCGCGCACCGCACGGACATGAACCTGCCCGTCTCGCGGGCTGTGGTCGCCGCGGTCGAGCGGGCCACGGGAGGCCCGGTCGTCCAGGTCCCCATGCTGGGCGGCAGCGTCCCGATGGCCCTCTTCACCGACATCCTGAAAGCCCCGATGATCGGCATCCCCATGGTCAACCACGACAACAACCAGCACGGCATCAACGAGAACCTGAGGCTGCAGAACCTCTGGGACGGGATCGAGGTCTACGCGGAGCTGATGGCGGATCTGGGCCGGGACTGGTAAGGCACCTCAAACAAAAAGGGCGGGGATTTCTCCCCGCCCTCACGAGATCACATATACCGCTGCCTGCTACGGCAGCGCGAAGTTGAACGTCGCCACCACGGACTTCATGCCGCTGCGGGTGGTCACCGAGGTTCCCGGGACCGGACCGGTGGCGCCCAGGAAGGGGCCGGTGATGCTGCTGTTCGGGACCTGGTAGTAGGCGAGATCGAGGGTCAGGATGTCGGTGGCGTGGAAGCCGAGGCCGACGCAGTAGTGGTTGACGAAGACCGCCGGCACCTCGACCGTCAGGAAGGTCCGCTCGGCCGGGATCGGCACCTCGCTGTGGTTGTAGCCGGCCCGCACCGCGAACTTCTCGGTCGCCTTGTACTGGAGGCCGATCTCGCCGACCACGATGTCCTTGAAGCCGAGGACGTCCTTGAAGCCGGCGGCGTTCTCGTAGTTGATCCACTTGCCGTCGATGCCCACCGAGAGCTTCTCGGTGGGAGTCCAGCCGAGGCCGACGACGGCCTGCGCGGGCAGGTCGAGCTGCAGGGTGATCTTGCGGTTTGCCCCATAGCTGGGCAGGTTGGGGTTGGCTCCCCCGGTGTGCCAGACGAAGTCCTGGAAGCTGGTCTTCGAGTTGTAGGAGGCGCCGAGGGCGAAGGAGGGGGTGAGCTTGTAGTGGATGCCCACACCCGCGCCGTAGCCCCACGCGCTGTCGCCGTTGACGCTCGGGAAGTAGCAGGGGCCCTGCGGGCCCGAGCAGTCCGGGTTGGCGAAGCCGGCGGGATTGGCTTCCAGGGTGGCCCGGGCGACGTTGAGCGAGAGGCCGAAGGAGAAGGCGTCGGAGAGCTTCCAGGCGAGCACCGTCGGCACCTTCAGGAGCTGGTAGCTGGAGTAGACCCGGCCGAACCCGCGCGGCTGCGGCGAGAGGATCGGGTTGGTGGAGTCCTGCGGGTAGTCGGTGCCGAAGCCGGCGAGGCCCAGGAAACCGATGCCGTAGGCGAAGTTGGACCCCCGCGTGTGGTGCACCCAGCCGAAGGCCGGGATCAGCGCGGTGTCGCCGAAATCCTCCGTCTTGCCGCTGAACGTGCCGACCGGGGTCTGCACGGAGCTGGAGACGGCATTGGTGCCGGTGTTGTACTCGGCGCTGAAGGCGAAGTGGCTGCCGTCCTGCTGGGTGGCGAGCGCCGGGTTGAGCAGCAGGCCGCCGAGGGTGTCGATGGGCAGCGCGACGCCGGCGCCCCCCATGGAGCTGTTGACGGCGCCGACGCCGTGGAGCGTGTGGCCGTCGCCGGCGTAGGCCGCCGGGGCTGCCAGGAGGGTGAGGCCGAGCAGCGGAGCAAAGACTTTACGGTTCATGCGGTTACATCTCCCTGAAAGACAGCGTGAATCGAGCACACCCCCGGCGGTCCAGGGGCGTCAAAGCAACTCAAGCCCGTGTACGACTAAAGAAAAAGCGAAATTGTTGGGGGGATTGTAAGCGTATCGGGGCGGGGATTCAACTGGGGGGTGGCAGAAGATCGGCCTTGAACGCCGCCGCACCTTGCTCCCGGATAGCGAATTCCCTATCCTACGGGTCACGCTCCGTTTGAAAGCGCTGAAAGCGCCGGACATCGAGTCGGTCGCCGTAGCCGGGTATCCGTTTGCCCGGCGGGGCGGGCGGCTCGCCGGCAGCCAAGGAGAGAGCACGAGGATGGACGCAGAGCCGACCCTTCCCGCCGTCATATCGGCCGAGCCCGTGGTGGTGGCGCCGTCGGGGCGCTATACCGAGAATGCCCTGCTCGGCTGGATCCTGGTCGTCGGGCTGACGCTCGTCGGCTATCTCCTGCTGGCGCTCGGCTCGCCGGTGGGCGCGCCGGGGTGGCCGCGGCATCTGTTCCTGGCCATCGGCCTCGCCGGGGTGGTCTGCTACGGGCTCTGGGTGTTCCCCTATTTCCGCGACCTGGAGAAGCGCCTGCCGGAGGGGCGCGACCGCTGGTCGAAGCTGGAGGGGGAGCTGATCTCCGCCTTCGAGCAGCTCGGCGCCGGCGACCTGGTGCGCTCGATCGATCACACGCAGGGGCTCCCGGAGCGGTTGGCGCAGATCTCGGAGGCGGCCAGCGAGTCGCTGTCGCAGCTCGCGCAGCAGATCCAGGACAGCTCGATCGAGGTGGCCTCGGCGGCCGACGCGGTCAACGAGATCGCCTCCGAGCTCGCCTCGGGATCGTCGCAGCAGGCGGCGTCGGTGGTCGAGATCACCGCCGCCATGGAGGAGCTGGCGCGCACGGCGTCGCAGATCGCCGAGAACGCCGGGCGCCAGGCGGAGCTCGCGGCACGCGCGGAGGCGAGCGGCGAGGCCGGCTCGGCGGCGGTGTTCGAGGCGGTCTCCGGGGTGGAGGAGGTGCAGAAGCGGATCTCGGCGATCGCCAGCCGCGCCGACGCCCTCGGCACCCGCTCGAAGGAGATCTACCGGGTGCTCGACCTGATCACCGAGATCGCCCAGGAGACCCACATCCTGTCGCTCAACGCCGCGATCGAGGCGGCGGCGGCGGGCGCCGACGGCCGCCGCTTCTCGGTGGTGGCCGAGGAGGTGCGCCACCTCGCCCAGCGCTCGCAGGAGTCGGTGGAGTCGGTGCGCAACCTGCTCGACGAGTTCTCGAGCTCGATCCGCGCCACCATCGTCGCCACCGAGGAGGGGAGCAAGGAGGCGAGCCGCGTGCTGGAGCGCTCGCGGGCCGCCGCGGCGGCGATCGAGGAGCTGCGCGGCGCCTCCGGGGACACCTCGCGGGTGGCGCGCCAGATCTCGCTCGCCACCCAGCAGCAGAACGCCGCCTCGGACGAGGTGGTGATGACGCTGCGCGAGGTCAGCCTGGTGGTGCAGCGGATGACCGGCGGCCTCAAGAACCTGTCGAGCACGGCCGACCGGCTGAACCAGCTCGGCCTCGAGATCCAGCTCCTGGCACAGTCGTTCCATCTCAATTCGCCGCGCTCGCTCAAGCACCTGGTGGAGGACTGGGCGCGGCGGATCGAGCCGCTCCCCACGCTGCCGGAGAAGGAGCGGCAGCTCGACGAGCTGGTGCACAACGCGCCGTTCGTGGAGCTCGGCTACCTGATGGCGCTTGACGGCGGCACGCTGGCCCTCTCCTTCAATCAGAACCTGCTCGACGAGCGGCAGCAGTCGCTCGCCGCCAAGGTGCGCGAGACGGACGTGCGCTCGCGCCCCTGGTTCAAGGCGGTGTCGCGGCACTGGCGCACGACTCTGATCCCCCCCTATGAATCGATGCAGAACTCGGAGGCCTGCTTCACGGTCTGCACGCCGCTGCGCAACGGCGACGGCTCGATCGCGGCGGTGCTCGGGATCGACATCAACGTCACCGGCTGGACGAGGATCTAGGACGTGGGCGAGCCGCTCATGGAGCAGAAGGCCGAGCGCAAGACCCGGCGCGAGGGCACGCACCTGCTGGTGCGGGCCGGCGAATATTCGTGCGCGCTGCCGCTGGCGGCGGTGCGGCGGGTGGTGCGGGCGCTGACGGTGCATCCGCTGCCGGGGGCTGCGGGGGAGCTGGAGGGGCTGGCGGAGTTCGGCGGCGAGCCGCTGCCGGTGCTCAACCTGGCCCGCCTGGTCAACGCCTCGCCGGGGGCCAACCCCTCGTATCCGGTGACGGTGGTGGTCTGGGTGGGGCCGGTCGAGGGGCGGGAGATGATCGGCTTCACCGCCGACGCCGCCCTGGAGGTGGTGCACGTGCCGCCGGAGTCGATCGTGGCGGCCAGCGACGGCGGCTTCCTGCAGGGGGAGGCGCCGGTGGGCGGCGAGGTGGTGCGCATCCTCAACCTCGACGCGCTGGGGCGCTGACGTTGAGCGCGCCGCACGCCGCGGGCTACCTGCTGGTGCGCCGGGCCGGCGGCGTCTGGGGGATCGCCAACGAGGCGGTGAGCGGCCTCGCACGCGACGGCAGGGGGTACCGGCTGACGGTCGGCGGCGACGTGGTGGTGGCGGCGGACGAGATCCTGGGCGTGGTGACCGGCCTGCGCGTGATCCCCGCAGCCCCGGCGCTGCGGCGGTTCTGGCCCGAGTCGCCGGCCGGCATGGCGGTGCACGGCGGGCTGCCGGTGGTGGTGGTGGACCCGCTCCGGGTGCCCGCCGCCTTGAGATGGAATGAAGGAGAGGACGCATGACGGACGCGACCGGCAAATCGTTCAACCACGCCCTGACCGGGATGCTGATCCTGGGCGGCATCGCCGTCTCAGGGCTGGTGCTGCTGATGGTGGTGGAGGCGGGGGGCGGCCAGAACTGGATGTTCAACGCCTTCCTGCTGGTGGCCATCGGCACGCTGGCGCTCTACGCCAAGATCGTCTACCGCTCGCAGCAGAACCTGCGCGAGCGGGTGGAGAGCTCGGAGCGGCGGCGCGAGGGGATCGAGGTCACGCTGGTCTCCGCGCTCGACCGCCTGCGGGCCGGCGACCTGGTGAACTGCTCGGAGGCCTCGCGGGCGCTGCCCGGCCGGCTCGCGCTGTCGCTCGCCAACGCCACCAACTCGCTCGACGTGCTGGCGCAGCAGATCCAGTCGAGCTCGATCGAGGTCGCCTCGGCGGCCAACTCGGTCAACGAGATCGCCTCCGAGCTCGCCTCGGGCTCCTCGGAGCAGGCGGCGTCGGTGGTCGAGATCACCGCCGCCATGGAGGAGCTCGCCCGCACCGCCTCGCAGATCGCCGAGAACGCCTCGTCGCAGGCCGATCTCGCGCAGGCGGCGGAGGAGAGCGGCAACACCGGCCAGGGGGCGGTCGAGGAGGCGGTCGACGGCGTCGAGGAGGTCAAGAAGCGGATCTCGGGGATCGCCAGCCGCGCCGAGATCCTCGGCAGCCGCTCGAAGGAGATCTACCGGGTGCTCGACCTGATCACCGAGATCGCCCAGGAGACCCACATCCTGTCGCTCAACGCGGCGATCGAGGCCGCGGCGGCGGGGGATCACGGCCGCCGCTTCTCGGTGGTGGCGGAGGAGGTGCGGCGGCTCGCCCAGCGCTCGCAGGAGTCGGTGGAGTCGGTGCGCAACCTGCTCGACGAGTTCGCCGGCTCGATCCGCACCACCGTGGTCGCCACCGAGGAGGGGTCCAAGGAGGCCGGCCGCGTGCTGGAGCGGGCGCGCGCCGCGGCCTCGGCGATCGAGGACCTGCGCGGCGCCTCCAGCGACACCGCGCGGGTGGCGCGCGAGATCTCGCTCGCCACCCAGCAGCAGAACGCCGCCTCCGACGAGGTGGTGCTCACCCTCAAGGAGGTCAGCCAGGTGGTGCAGCGGATGGCCGACGGCCTGAAGCACTTCACCGAGACCGCCGACCGCCTGAACCGCCTGGGGCTGATCATCCAGATGCTCGCCCAGTCGTTCCATCTCGACTCCGCCCACTCGCTCAAGCACACCGCCGAGCTCTGGTCGCGCGAGGTGCGGCGCCGGCTCGGCAACTGGGAGGCCATCGAGCGGCTGCTGGAGGACCTGGTGCACCGCCAGGGGTTCGTCGAGTGCCTCTACTTCTACGACGGCCGGCGCGGGCAGACGGCGCTGGTGGTCAACCGCCAGATCGTCGGCGACCGCGAGGTGCCGGGCGCGGTGCGCACGGGGGAGGGGTTCTCGGACCGCCCCTGGTACAAGTCGGCGGTCAAGGAAGGGCACACGGTGCTGACGCCGCTCTTCAACTCGCTGCTCTCGGGGCGCCCGATCTTCACCGCCTCGACGCCCATCTACGAGGGGGGCGAGCTGGAAGGCGTGCTCGGCCTCGACGTCAACGTCGACAGCTGGACCAAGATCTGACGGCGGGGCAGCCTTGGACGCGGAGTTCGCCGACCTCATCCCCCTCTTCGTCGAGGAAGCGCGCGACCGGCTGGAGCGGCTGGCGTCGAGCGTCCCGCGGCTGGAGGCGGATCCGCAGTCGGTCGTCGAGGCCAAGCGCGAGCTGCACACGCTGAAGGGGGCGGGGCGGATGATGCGGATCGGCGCCTTGGCCGAGCTCTGCCACGCCGCCGAGGAGGTGCTCCACGCCGCCCGTCCGGGCATGATCCCGCTGCTGACGCGGGTGGTGGACGAGCTCTCGTCGCTGGTCGAGTCGGTCTCCCACGGCACGGAGCCGCCGGTCGACGCCGAGCTGGTCGCCCTGCTCCACGCCTCGGTGACCGCGGTCGTGGAAGCGGCGCCGGTGCCGGTGATCGCCGAGCCGCCGCCGGTCGTCGAGGAGACGCCGAAGCGCGAGTCGCCGCCCCTTCCTGAACCTGAGATCAAGCCCGAGCCCGCGCCGGCCCCCGCCGAGGCCCAGCCCGCCGCCGCCCAGTCCACCAAAACGGCCCCGTCCACCGCCAGCGGCGACGTGCGGGTGGATGTCGCCGCGCTCGACGCGGTGGCCGAGCGGGCCACGCAGGTGCGGATCATGGCGGTGGCCGGGCGGCAGGTGGTCGACCGCATCTACGATCTCGCCCGGCTGGCCGAGGATGGCCTGCACGAGCCGCAGCCGACGCAGGTGCTCGCCGTGCTCGCCACCATGCTGCGGCGGGTGGCCGTGGAGCTCGAGGGGGGGCAGCGGCGGCTGATCCGCTCGGCCGAGGAGCAGCTCGAGAAGATGCTCTCGCTGCAACTGCAGCCGATGCGCGGCTTCCTGCTCTCTTTCGCCCGCTACGCCCGCGAGCTCGCCCGCTCGCTGCAGCGCGAGGTCGAGGTGGAGCTCGAGGGGGAGGAGACCCGGCTCGACCGCCGGATCGCCCGCGAGCTGGAGGAGGCGCTGCTCCACCTGGTGCGCAACTCGGTCGATCACGGCATCGAGTCCCCCGAGGTGCGCGAGGCGCGGGGCAAGCCGCGGGCCGGCCGCATCCGGATCAAGGCGCTGGCGGACGGCCCGCGGGTGCGCCTGATCATCGAGGACGACGGCGGCGGCATCGACATCCAGCGCGTCCTCCAGCACGCCGTGGAGGTGGGGCTGGTGGACGCCGCGACCGCCGCCGGCATGGGCAAGAAGGAGGCCCTGCGCCTGCTCTTCGCGCCCGGGTTCTCGACCCGCAAGCAGGTCTCGGAGATCTCCGGCCGCGGCGTCGGGCTGGACGTGGTGGCGACCGCCGTCAACCGCGTCGGCGGCGAGGTCTTCGTCGAGACCGAGCCCCGGCGCGGCACCACGTTCATCCTGGAGGTGCCGGTGGCCCGCCGCGGCGAATCGGTGATGCTGCTGCGGGTCGGCCAGCTCCGCATCGCCCTGCCGGCCGCGGTGGTGCGCCGGGCGACGCGGATGGACGCCGGCGCAGTGGTCGAGCGCGACGGCCGCACGCTGGTGACGCTGGGCGACCGGCTGGTCCCCTTCGTGCCGCTGGCCCGGCTCTACGGCCAGCCCCCCGGCGACAGCCAGCTCCTGCTCGAGGGGGTGGTCTCAGGGCAGCCGCTCGCCCTCGCCGTCGACACGGTCGAGGGGGAGGAGGAGGTGCTGGTGCGGCCGATCACCCGGCGGGCGCCCACCGACCGGCTGCTCGAGGGGGTGGCGCTGCTCGCCTCGGGGGAGCCGGTGGGGGTGCTCTCGCCGTCGATGCTGTCGCAGCGCGAATATCTGCGGGCGCTGCCGGCGGCGCGTCCGCAGACGGTGATCCGCCGCGTCCGCGTGCTGCTGGTGGACGACTCGCTGGTCACCCGCGAGATGGAGCGCCGCCTGCTGGAGGACGCCGGCTTCGTGGTGGTGCCCGCCGGCGACGCCGAGGAGGCGCTGTCGCTGCTCGGCGAGGAGAGCTTCGACTGCGTGGTCACCGACATCGAGATGCCGCGCATGGACGGCTTCGAGCTCGCGGCGCACCTGCGGGGCATGGAGCACTTCGCCCACCTGCCGATCATCGTCGTCTCGACGCGCGACCGCCCGGAGGACCGCCTGCGCGGCCTCAAGGTGGGCGCCGACGCCTATCTGACCAAGCAGAGCCTGGACGCGGGGGAGCTGGTGGATCTGGTGCGGCGGTTGAGCGGGAGCGGGCGGTGATCCGCGTCCTCCTCGTCGACGACTCCCCCTCGGTGCGGGCGGTGCTGAAGCGGTTCTTCCGCAAGACGCCCGACATCCAGGTGGTGGGGGAAGCGGCGGACGGCGCCGAGGCGGTGCAGGCGGTGATCGATCTGCAGCCGCAGGTGGTGGTGATGGACCTCCAGATGCCGGTGCTCGACGGCTATCAGGCCACCGAGCAGATCATGGCGGTGCGGCCGACGCCGATCATCGTGCTCTCCTCGCGGGCCAACCGCAACCAGATGACGATCGCCTTCGAGGCGATGCGGCGGGGCGCGGTGGAGGTGCTCCCCAAGCCCGAGGACACGCCGAGCTGGCAGCAGCTCGCCGAGAGCCTGCCGGAGACGGTGCGCGCGGTCGCCGAGGCGCGCACCGCCCCGCCGCCGCGCCCGCGGGCGGCGCGCCCGGCGACGCACCCTTCCGCCATCATCGCCGGCCGCGCCGGGTCGGCGGAGCTGCGCTGGATCGCGATCGGCGCCTCGACGGGCGGGCCGGCGGCCATCCGCGAGCTGCTGGACGAGGTGCCGGCGGACGCTCCGGTCGGCTTCCTGATCGTCCAGCACATCGCCTCCGGCTTCGAGCTCGGCTTCGCCGACTGGCTCAACAAGGAGCTTCCGTTCGACGTCCGCCTGGCCCAGGAGGGCGAGGTGCTGCGCCGCGGCGCCGTGCGCCTGGCGCCGGGCGGCGCCCATCTGCGCCTGGAGTCCGGCGGCGTGCTGCGCCTCGACGCCGACACACCGGCCCGGCGCGGCCACCGCCCGGCGGTCGACGAGATGTTCCTCGCCTGCGCCGAGCACTGCCCGCGCGAGGTGGTGGGGGTGCTGATGACCGGCATGGGCTCCGACGGCGTCGAGGGGCTGCTCGCGCTGCGCCAGGCGGGCGGGATCACCCTGGTGCAGGACGAGGCGAGCTCGGTCGTCTTCGGCATGCCGCGGGTGGCCCTGGAGCGCGGGGCGGCCGACGTCGCCCTGCCGCCGCGGGAGCTCGCCCGCGCGCTGGCGCGGATGTGGACGAAAGGGGAGCGGTGAACCGGCGGGTGCTGGTGGTGGACGACAGCGAGGTGACACGGGCGATCCTCGCCCGCACCCTGCGCGGCGCCGGCTTCGAGGTGCTGGAGGCGCGCGACGGCGCCGAGGGGGCGATGACGGCGCTGCGCGAATGGCCGGCGGTGGTGGTCACCGATCTCGAGATGCCCACCATGGACGGCTTCCCGCTGCTGCGGCTGCTCAAGGCCGACCCGGCGAGCGCCCACATGCCGGTGCTGATCCTCACCAGCCACGGCGAGGCGGCCTCCCGCTACTGGGGGCTGCGCACCGGCGCCGACGCCTACCTCACCAAGGATCACCGCCCCGGCGAGCTGGTCGAGACCGTGGTCCGCCTGGTCGAGGCGGCCAACGCCTCCCCCAACGCCAACCCCGCCGCCGGCGGCCTCGATCCGCAGTCGATCGGGCCGGTGGAGGTGCTGGCGCGGGTGGCGCGCCACTTGGACGCCTCCCTGCTGCAGGCGACGGTGGTCAACACCCTGCTGGAGCACGGCATGGCCGCCAATGACTTCCACGAGGCGGCGCACAGCGCGCTGGAGACCCTCGGCCAGGTGGTGGACGCGCAGTTGCTGGCGGTGGGGGTGGCGGAGCTCGACGCCGGGATGATCCAGATCCTCCTCCAGGACGCGGTCCGGCAGACCGACGTCGAGGTGCTGGGGGACCTGCTCGCCAAGGCGGTCACCCACGCGCCGGGGACGCCGTTCGAGGTCCGCATCGGCGGCGAGCGGGGGGGCGTCGCCGTCGAGCTGGAGCGGGCGGTCTGGCTCACCCTGCCGGTGCGCGACGCCACCGGCGTCCTCGCCTTCCTGCCGCGCGATCCCCACGAGTTCGCCGCCGCCTCGACGGGCGCCCTGGTGGAGGCGCTGACCGGCCATCTGGCGCTGGTGCTCGACAACGCCCGCCTCTCGCAGCGGCTGCACGAGCTCTCGACCCTCGACGGCCTGACCCGGCAGCTCAACCACCGGGTGATCTACGACCGCCTGACCGAGGAGCTCGACCGCGCCCGCCGCTACAAGTACCCCTTGAGCGTGGTGCTCTGCGATTTCGACCACTTCAAGGAGATCAACGACACCCACGGCCACTTGGCCGGCGACGCCGTGCTGCGCGAGGGGGCGGCGGTGCTGCGCGGCTGCCTGCGCAGCACCGACCTGCTCGGGCGCTACGGCGGCGAGGAGTTCCTGGCCGTGCTGCCGCAGGTGGACCTGGGGGCGGCGCGGATGGCCGCCGAGCGGCTGCGCGTGGGGCTGGAGAAGAACCCGGTGCGCCTCGCCGGCGGCATCGAGGTGCGCGTCACCGCCTCCTTCGGCGTCGCCGACCGCGACGAGCTGGCGGGCGCTCCGAGCGGCGACCTGCTGGTGTCGCTCGCCGACCGCCGCCTCTACGACGCCAAGGCCGCCGGCCGCAACCGCGTCCGTCCATGAGCCGCGCTTTTTCATGAGTCAAACGGCGCCCAGCTCGATCCAGCATCTCGTCGTCCTGATCCGCGAGGCGACGGGCAACGTCATTCCGCCCGCCCGCGTCGGCTTCCTCGAGGAGGTGGCGCAGCGGCGGGCGCAGGCCACGGGCTACCCCGGCCTGCTCGAGTACGTGCAGGCGCTGGCCACCCACCAGATCGACGGCGAGTGGGCGAACCTGGTCTCGCTGGTCACCATCAAGGAGTCCTACTTCTTCCGCGCTCCGCAGCAGTTCGAGGCCATCCTGAGGCAGGCCCTGCCGGTGCTCACCAAGGCCCGCGCCAGCTCGCGCCACCTGCGGATCTGGTCGGCGGCCTGCGCGCGCGGGGAGGAGCCGGCGACGCTCGCGATGCTGCTCGCCGACGAGCCGTCGCTCGCCGGCTGGACCTGGACGATCGTGGCCACCGACCTCGACGAGGAGGCGCTGGCCGGCGCCCGGCTCGGGCTCTACGGCGAGCGGGCGGTCTCGCAGGTGCCGCCGCTCCTGCTCGAGCGCTGGTTCAAGCGGCGGGGGAAGCTCTTCGAGCTCGACGCCGGGCTGCGCTCGCGGATCAGCTACCAGAGCCTCAACCTGGCCCACGCGCCGTTCGCGCTCCCCTTCGCCGAGTGCGACCTGGTGCTGATGCGCAACGTCCTCATCTACTTCCGGCGCCCGCTCCAGCGCTGGGTGATCTCGCAGGTGGGGAAGCTGCTGTCGCCCGAGGGGTACCTCTTCCTGGGCGCCTCGGAGACGCTCTGGCAGATCCAGGATGAGCTGGAGTCGGTGGATCTCGGCCCCTGCTTCGCCTACCGTCACCGGCGGGCCCCGGCGCCCGAGGCGGCGCCGAAGCGGACCGCCCCCCGCCGGGCCGTGCCGGCGCCGGAGCCCGAGAAGCCCGCGGAAGAGCCACCGCGCTGGAGCGAGCGGGAGTCCCGCGGCTGGAGCGCCGCGCGCGCCGCCGCGGCGGTGGAGTCCCCCCGGCCGGAGCCGGCGGCGTCAGCGGTGGGGGGGGCCTCCGGCGTTCACGAGCGTCTGGTGGCGGCCGCCCGCGACCTCGCGGCCAACCGCGTCGAGGAAGCCGGCAAGGTGATCGCCGCCGCCCTGGCGGCCGACCCGTCCGAGCCCGCCGCCCACGCCCTCGAGGGGTTTCTCCACGACCTCTGCAAGCGCACCGAGGAGGCGGTCGCCTCCTACCGGGCGGCGCTCTATCTCGATCCGGCTCTCTTCCAGGCCCGCGTCCTGCTGGCCGACTGCCTGCTGCGGCTGGGCAACCGCGACCGCGCCGAGCACCAGTTCCGCGAGGTGCTCACCCTGCTCGCCAGCGGCCGGGAGAAGGCCCTGCCCCTCTTCGGAGACCTCCCCCTGCCCGACCGCGAAAGGGCGCAGCGGCGGTGCCGGCAGGTTTTGAAGGGGGGGTAGGATCCATGGCGACCCAGGCCTGCGGGGCGATCTGCCCTCCGAGCCCTCACCCTCGGTCCCTCTCCCGGGGGGAGAGGGAGGGCCCGCTGATGAGGCGAAACCTTGAGCGCAGGGCCCTCCCTCTCCACGAAGTGGAGAGGGACCGAGGGTGAGGGCTCGGAGGGCAGGACGCCTCGATCCTCCAACCGCCTGCTGGGAATTCCCCACCCTCAGAGTTACATTCACCAAGTCATGGCGACCGTCCGTCCCCCCGCCGTTTCCGGCCTGTTCTACCCCGACGATCCGCGCGAGCTGACCGCGATGGTCGAGGGCTTCCTGCACGCCGGCCCGCCGGCCGAAGACCGGCCGGCTCCCAAGGCGATCATCGCTCCCCACGCGGGCTACATCTACTCGGGGCCGATCGCGGGCAGCGCCTTCCATGCGCTCGCCGCGGCGGCGGAGACCATCGAGAGGGTAGTCCTCCTCGGGCCGTCCCATTTCGTGCCGATCCGCGGGCTGGCGCTGCCGGGGGATCCCCGGTTCGCCACTCCTCTCGGCGAGGTGCGGGTGGAGCCGGAGGGGGCTGGCGCGGCGCTCCGGCTGCCGCAGGTCCGGATGATCCCCGAGGCCCACGCCCGCGAGCATTCGCTGGAGGTCGAGCTCCCGTTCCTCCAGGCGCTGCTCGGCGAGTTCGACCTCGTGCCGCTGGTGGTGGGGGAGGCGACCGGCGAGGAGGTGGCCGAGGTCCTGGAGCGCCTCTGGGGCGGGCCGGAGACGCTGATCGTCATCAGCTCCGACCTCTCGCACTATCTCGGCTATGACGCGGCGCAACGGGCGGACCGCGACACGGCCGACCGCATCCTCGCCCTGGACGGCACGCTGCACTCCCGCCAGGCCTGCGGCGCCGTGCCGGTCAACGGCCTGCTGGAGATGGCGCGGCGGCGCGGCCTCACCCCGGAGCTGCTCGATCTGCGCAACTCGGCCGACACCGCTGGAGATCCTTCCCGTGTGGTCGGCTATGGAGCCTTCGCCTTTCATGGCCACGGATGAATGGACGCCCGAGCGCGGGCGCACCCTCCTGCGGATCGCCCGCGCCAGCCTTGCCGAGGCCCTCGGTTTCGGCGGAGCGCCGGAAGAGTATGGCGAGCCTTGGCTGCGCGAGCCCGGGGCGACCTTCGTGACGTTGCGGCGGCGGGGGGAGCTGCGGGGGTGCGTGGGGTCGATCCTGGCCTACCGGCCGCTGTTCGAGGACGTCTGGCGCAACGCCCGGGCCTCGGCTTTCCACGACACCCGCTTCCCGCCGGTCGCGCCGGAGGAGCTGGCGGAGATCGGGGTCGAGGTGTCGCTGCTCTCGGCCCCCGAGCCGCTCCCCCGCGCCGACGAGGCGGAGACCCTGCGCCTCCTGCGCCCGGGCGTGGACGGCGTCATCCTCGAGTGCGGGGAGCACCGCGGCACCTTCCTGCCCCAGGTCTGGGAGCAGCTCCCCGATCCCCGCGACTTCCTGGACCATCTCCGGCGGAAGGCCGGGCTCCGGCCCGGCTACTGGTCGCCGGAGGTCCGGATCAGCCGCTACACGGTCCTGAAGTGGGAGGAGGAGTAGGGGGCCTAGCCCCGGGGGATCGCCGCGCGCTGGAGACTGGAGGCCTGCGCGCGCTCGCGAAGGATGCTCGATTTCATGAGCAGGAGCTCGCTCCGCGCCAGCAGATCCTCGACCTTTCGCTGGAGATGCCGGGAGCGGCGCCGCAGATTGGAAGCGTGGCGCCGGGCCTCGCTGCACCTCTGCCGTTGCAGTAGATCGCCGATCTCCTGGGCTTTCCGTCCGGCCGCCGCCGCATGATGCCGGGCGACCGTGACGTCGCCCCGGCCGAGCAGCCAGGAGACGTAGCAGAGCTCGCTGAGAAAAGTATGGACGGCGCTCGGCGCGCCCTCCATCCGGACGCGCCACTCCTCGAGGCGGTGGGTCAGCTTCTCGCACCCTTCCGTCCGGCCCGAGATCGCGTAGCGGGTCGCGAGCTCGAGGAGCAGAAGGCAGCGGGACCACTCCGGGCCCCAGTCGGCCGAATCCATGCGCTTGAGAGTAGCACCTCCCACCCCGCCGGGTGGTTGACACCCGCGGCGGCGACTGGACATCATGGCTACGGCGAGGAGGGAGGCGTCATGTTCCGAAAGATTCTGGTCCCGGTCGATTTTTCCCCCAAGAACGACGCGGCGCTCGACAGCGCGGTACAGATCGCCGGCGGGAGCGAAGCCGGCGGCGGCGAGATTACGCTTCTGCATGTCATCGAGATCATCGAGCACATCGACTTCAAGGAGATGTCCGATTTCTATCGCGGGCTGGAGACGCGGGCCACGGCGCGTCTCTTCACCATGAAGGAGAAGCTCGAGGAGAAGGGCGCGCGGGTCCGCCACGAGGTCCTCTTCGGCAAGCGGGCGGAGACGATCGTGCGCTACGCCGGCGAGATGGCGGCCGACCTGATGATCCTCTCCTCCCACCAGGTCGACCGCGACCACCCCGCCCTCGGCCTGGGGACGCTCAGCTACGGCATCGCGATCGTGGCCCGGTGCCCGGTGCTGCTGGTGAAGTAGAGTTGGTGGATGGAGCTCGATGAAGCCCTGAAGGTCCTGGCGAGCCTGGAGAAGGAGGGAGTCGACTACGTCCTCGTCGGCGGTGCCGCCTTGACCATTCACGGCTTGGTGAGGGCGACGGAAGATCTCGACCTCTTCGTCCGGCCGACGGCCGAGAACATCGGGCGCTTACGCCGCGCTCTCCAGTCTCTTTACCAGGATCCGAGTATCGACGAGATCTCGACCGAAGATCTCCTGGGTGACTATCCCGCGGTACGTTATTATCCGCCCAGCGGCGAGCTGTTCCTGGACATCCTCACCCGGCTCGGGGAATTCGCCACCTTCGAGAGCCTGGAAGCGCAGGAAGTCGAATGGAACGGAGTCAAGGTCAAGGTCGCCTCACCGAAGACTCTCTACTGGATGAAGAAGGATACGGTTCGCGACATCGATCGCCTGGACGCGGAAAGATTGCGAGAGGTCTTCGGTCTGAAGTGAGCTGAGGTCATGAGCTGGAGTCATCATGCCGGTCCAAAAATTCCGTAGCGTTGAGGACATGCCTCCCGTCGATTGGTGCAGGACGATTGACGAGGATTTCTTCCGAAGAATCGCGAGGCTGTGGTCCCGCTCTTCGGCCCTCAGCGGCAGGGTCTATCCCCGGGGTGTCTTCAAGTTCAGAAGCATCGAGGAGGCTCAGCAGGCGCGTGAGCGCGTGACCCGGGAGAACATCGAGAGGCTCCGCCAGGAGCGCGCTGGCCGATTCGCCCCTGACCCTCACACCCCGTAGTACCGCCTACCACCGCCCAGCGCCGGGTGAGGGATAAAATCCCGGCAATCGTTCTTCGCATGATTTCGGCTCCGCCGCGGAGTCTAGGACGCCTCTCGCCTCAATCCAAAATCCAAAATCGAAAATCCAAAGTCGTCATGTTTCGCTCCATCGCCACCACCTACCGCGAAGCCTTCTCGGGGCTCGGCCGGTCCGTCTGGCTGCTGTCGGTCGCCTCGCTGATCAACCGCGCCGGCACGATGGTGATGCCCTTCCTGGTGCTCTACCTGATCGAGAAGCGGGGCTTCACCACGACGCAGGCGGGCCAGACCCTGGCGCTCTACGGCCTGGGGGCGATGGTCTCCTCGTACTGCGGCGGGCTGCTCTGCGACCGCTTCGGTCCGATCCGGATGATGAAGGCGAGCCTGGTAGGGACCGGGCTTTGCTTCATCGTCCTCGGCTATCTTCAGGGGCGGCTCGCGATCTCGGCGATGGTGGTCGTGCTCAGCCTGGTGGGGGAGGTGTTCCGGCCGGCCAACCTGGCGGCCCTGTCGGCGGCGAGCGATCCGGGGGAGCGGGCGCGCAGCTTCGCCCTGATGCGGCTGGCGGTCAACGCCGGCATGTCGGTGGGGCCGACGGTGGGCGGGCTGCTGGCGGCCTATGACTACGACTGGCTGTTCTGGGCGGACGGCGTCAGCTCGATCCTCGCCGCCGGCCTGCTGGTCTTCGCGTTCCCGGGCCGGCATGCCGCCGCGCCGGCCGTCCACTCGGCGGCGAAGGTCCGCGCCGGCTCCCCCTTCCGGGACCTGCCGGTGATGGCGCTGCTGGGGATGATGTTCCTGCTCAACATCGTGACCTTCCAGGTCACCAGCACGTTTCCGCTGTCGCTGCGCGACCTCTACCGCTTCTCCGAGGCGTGGATCGGGGTGACGCTGGCGTTCAACACGCTGATCATCATCCTCTTCGAGATGGTCCTGATCCATTCGCTGGCCCGCCGCGATCCGCTGAAGGTGGCGGGTTTCGGCTGTTTCGTCTTCTGCGCCGGCCTCGCCCTGCTGCCGTTCGGATCGGGCCTGGGGTACGTGCTCTTCACCGTGGCGATCTGGACGGTGGGGGAGATGCTGGCCTTCCCGCTGCTGACCAGCGCCGTCGCCGACCGCGCGCCGGAAGCGACCCGCGGCGCCTACATGGGGCTGATGAACTTCTCCTTCGCGGCCTCGTTCGTGGTGGCTCCGCTGGTGGGCACCTGGGTCTACCAGCACCTGGGAGCGCGGGCGCTCTGGCTCGGCTGCGGCGCGGTGGGGCTGCTGGTCTGGGCGGGGTTCCAGGCGGTGGCGGTGGCGATCGCGAGACCGGGAGAACAAGGGACTTCAGAGACCTGAGAGACACCAGGGACACCAGGGGTTCTGTCGTCCCTGGTGTCCCTGCGGTCCCTTATGTCCCTTGTTGATTTAAGCCGGCGGCTCCTCGTGCAACCGGAGCTTGCGATACCCGCGGTTCCAGTAGACCAGCGGCGGCGCCTCCTCCACGGGCACGTCGCTCGCCACCACCTCGCCGACGTAGATGGTGTGCGAGCCGGCCGGGTAGCGCGCCTGGATCCGGCAGTCGAGCCAGGCGAGGGCGTCCATCAGCACCGGCGCGCCGGTCTCGGCCTGCGCCCAGTTTCCGAGCTGGAAGCGATCCTCGTCCTTGACCCAGGCGAAGCGGTTCGAGAGCTCCGACTGCCCCTCGCCCAGGATGTTCACCGCGAAGACCGCCTCCGGTTCCTCCAGCATCGCCCAGGCCTTGTGGCGGTTCTCGATGGTGATCGAGATCAGCGCCGGCTCGGCCGAGACCGAGGAGAAGGCCGAGACGGTAAGACCGTGGATCCGCTCGCCCGACCGGACGGTCACGATCGTGACGCCGGCGGGAAAGTGGCGCAGGGCCTTGCGGAATTCTTCTGACGAGATCACACGAGTCTCCTCTTGCACTGGTGCGAGCATGCTGGCATCCCCCTCATTGTAAACGTCCCGCGGATATCCCGGGGACTTATATGTGGCATTCGACTTGCACCTTCATAGTGCAGCCCGAAGCCGCATTGAGGACAATGCGCTTCGATTTCAAAGCTGAACCCAACCGGCGGCCGCGGCCTCCAGGAGGAACTGATAAATGGGCAAGATCAAGAAGGTCAAGTCGGGAGTGACGGGAATCCTGAACCAGCGCGTGCGCATGGGGCTGTTCACGGTGCCTCTCTGGGTGGTCGGCGCCGTGTTCCTGGCCCGCCGGCTGCGGGACCGCCGCCGGCAGAGCCAGAGCTACGCCTGATCCGCCCCGCCCGGGCCTCGAGGCCCGGGCGGCCGGCCTCTCCAACCCGCTGAAATTCGTCTCCCTTTACTGCGGACCGGCATCCATCTAAGCTACCTCCAAGCTCGTAGGTCTTTTGGAGGCTGCTACAGATGGCGCTGGGAACGTCTTTTGGGAGAGTGTGCGTCCTGCTGCTGCTCGCGGCCGCGCCGGGCGTGCCCGCGATCGCGCAGGAGCCGCCTGAGGAACCGGCGGCGGAGCCGGGGTGGACGTTCCGGTTCGGCCTGGAGGCGCGGGCGAACTACCGGGACAGCGAGGAGAACCGTTTCAGGGTTCCCTTCCCGTTCGACGCCAGCATGCTCCCGGTCGGCCAGGAGAACGGTTTCGAGGAGACGGTCGACGCCGGCTCCCACGTCGAGGTCTCCAATGTGGCGCTGCTGGCGACCGCCGGCTGGCGCGACCTGTTCACCGCCCACGGCAAGCTCGACCTCATCGACCTCTACGATCGCAACCCGACGTCGACCGGCGACAAGGTCGACATCGACGAGGCGTGGCTCCGCTTCGGCCGCGAGCCCGAGCCGGCCACCCTGGCGCCGGGGAGCGGGGTCTATCTCAAATTCGGCAAGATCCCCAAGTTCGAGCGGCAGGACGACCGCCATCTCCAGAGCTACGGCCTGGTCTCGACCGCCTTCAACCGCTTCGAGGAGACCGGCGCCGAGCTGGGCCTCCATCTCGGCCGGCACTTCTATCTGAAGGCGCGGGCCGCCGCCGGCAATCCGGTCTTCCTGCGCGATCCGAACGCGCTGGCCGGCGACAACGGCACCCCGGAGCTCCTGCGGCAGAATCCGGATCCCGACCTCAAGAGCGGCATCGTGATCCTCTACAACGCCCACTCCACCAACTTCGACCTCGACGGCGAGCTGGAGACGGGCGCCGGAGTTGGCTGGCGCCTGGCGGACGAGGGAGGGCGCAACGGTCTCGACGTGCTCCTCTGGGGGAACCGGCGCAAGCTCGCGGACACGGTGAAGATCGGCGGCACCTTCTACGGCGGCGACCTCGACATCCTCAGCGCGCCGGCGCCGGACGGGAAAGGGGATTTCGCGGTGACCGGCGACGAGAAGCGGGAGGTGGGCGGCAACGTCTGGCTCTACCTGGGCGGCTTCTCCTTCTTCGGCCAGTACGTGGACCAGAAGCTCGTCGGCCTGCCGCGCACGGGGCTGGAGGGGGAGGTGGCCTGGCGCTTCGACCTGCCGCTGGTCTGGGCGGTGCGCGGCCGCCAGCTCTTCCCCTCGATCACGCCCGCCGTGCGCTACTCGAAGCTCGACAACAGCTTCCGCAATCCCCCGCAGACGGCGAGCCCGAGCTTCTCCTGGGACTGGGAGAAGGTCGACGCCGGCCTGCGCCTGGGCCTCTTCACCGGTCTCGATCTCACCGTCGAGTACGCCGACAACCGCTTCATCCTGGCCAACGGCGCGAAGCGGAAGAACAACGAGCTGCTGGCGACGCTGGCGTGGAGGCTGCGATGAGGCGAACGGCTCTGCTCCTGCTGCTCCTCGCCCTCCCCGCCCAGGCCGACGACCTCCACGGCCATATCGAGCTGCTCGCCAAGGGTGGCAAGGCGCCGGCGCGGGGGAGCGACGTGCGGCAGACGGTCATCTATTTCGAGCCGGCGAGCCCGCGGCCGGTGAAGCCGCCCGAGAAGCCGTTCGAGATGGTCACCCGGCGCAAGGCGTTCGAGCCGCGCCAACTGGTGATCCCGCGCGGCAGCCGGGTGCGCTTCCCCAACGAGGACCCGATCCTCCACAACGTCTTCTCGGTCTCGGCGCCCAACCAGTTCGACCTCGGCCTCTACAAGGGGGCGCCGGGCAAGGAGAAGCGCTTCGACAAGGCCGGCCTGGTGCGCGTCTACTGCAACGTCCACCACGACATGGTGTCCTACATCCTGGTGCTCGACACCCCGTTCCACACCACGCCCGAGGCCAACGGCGAGTTCACGCTGCTGGGGCTCCCGCGCGGGCCGGGCAAGCTCGTCGTCTGGCACGAGCAGGCGGACCCGTGGACGATGGACGTCGAGCTGCCGCAGAAGGGGCCGCTGGCGGTGGGGCTGCAGATCGTGCGGCCCCTCGTCCCCTCTCACCTGGACAAAACGGGGAAGTCCTACTTCCGGTCTCGCGGTGACCGCTACGAAAACCGTTGACCGCGGCCGCAGGGGCCTGTCGCTGGAGACCCGGATCTTCCTGGTCACCTCGCTGCTCATCGCCCTGCTGGTGGGCGGCGCCGTCGCGGTCACCTCGGTGCTGCTGCGGCGGATCGCGCGCGACGCCGTGCTCGAGTCCCTACGCAACAGCGCGGCGGCGCAGACCGCCTTCCAGGAGCAGCGCTACCGGCAGCTCCTGCTGATCTCGCGCCTGTTCGCGGCCGACCCCTATTTCAGCGCCTATCTCTCCGAGGCCGCCGCCACCCGCGACACCCGCTCCATCCTCGACCAGCTCAGCGAGCGCCGCAACGACCTGCAGTTCGACTTCGCCATTGTGCTCGATCCGCAGGGGCGGGTGATCGCCCGCACCGACCGCCCCGAGGGGGCCGGCCAGGATCTCTCGAAGCGGCCTCTGGTGGCGGCGGCGATGGCCGCGGACAACCGCGAGAGCCGCGGGGTCTGGCGCGAGGGGAACGATCTCTACTACGCCCTGGCGGTGCCGGTGGTGAAGGACTTCACCCCGTTCGGCTACCTGATCACCGGCTTCCAGATCACCGACCAAGCCGAGGGGGTGCGGGAGGTCCGGGAGGTCAGCGGCGCCGACGTCGCCTTTGTCGCCGCCGGGCCGGAGGGGCCGCGCATCGTGGCCACCACCCTGCCGCAGTCGACCGCCCAGAGCCTCGCCGCGTCGCTCAAGAGCGACCGCATGGGCGACGCGATGCGCGCCGGCAAGGCGGTGCCGCGGACCGAGCTGGAGCTCAAGGGCGAGCCCTGGATCGCCGTGGAGTCACCGCTGCGCGACGCCGACGGCTCGCCCGTGGGCGCCACCGTCGCCCTCGCCTCGCTGGAGCGCGAGCTCGCCACCTACCGCCAGATCCAGAACGTGCTGCTCGGCGCCGGCCTGGCGGCGGTGCTGATCGCGCCCTTCCTCTCCTTCGCCTTCGCCCGCCGGGCGCTGCGGCCGGTGCGCCGGCTGGCCGACGCCGCCGAGGCGGCCCGGCAGGGGGACTACGACCAGCAGATCGACTCCGACCGCGGCGACGAGGTGGGGCGTCTCGCCCACACCTTCCACGAGTTGCTGGCCGGCCTGCGCGAGAAGCGGGACATGGAGGAGTACGTCAACGAGCTCTCCCGTAATCTCCCGGAGCCGGCGGCGGCCCGCGTGCTGCTCGGCGAGGCGCAGAGCCGGGACCTGCTGCTGCTCGCCGTCGAGCTGCGCCGCTACGCCCGCACCGGCGGCAGCGCCGACCCCCGCGAGACGCTGGCCGAGCTGACCGCCGACCTCGACCGCGTCACCGCCGCCATCGCCCGCGGCCGCGGGCAGGTGGAGGTCATCGCGGGGCACCGGGTGCTCGCCCGCTTCGAGGGGGAGAGCCGGGGGCACCGGGCGCTGTCGGTCGCGGCGCGCATCCTGGAGAGCGGCATGGCCACGGGCTTGATCGCCCCGGGAGGGGGTGCCGTCGGCGATCCCGAGGCACCGGTGGTCGCGCTGGCCTCCGGCCGGGCGGTCACCGGCCCGGTCACCTGGGGGGAGCGGGCCGAGCGGGCGCTCGTCGGTCTGCCGGTGCAGCAGATCGAGAGCCTGCTGCGCGAGGCGACGCCGGGGGAGATCCTGATGTCGCGCGAGGTGCACGACGAGCTGAAGGGGGCCTTCGAGGCCGCCGGCTACCGGCTGGCCCCGCGCCGCGGCGTGATCACGCCGCAGCCGCTCTACGTGATCGGCTCCCAGATGGCCGCGCAGTTGGCCGGCGGGACGGGGGGCGCCCAGGCGGCGACGCTGACCCAGCCCGGCACCGCCACGCTCACCGGCATCTCGCCGGGAGCCCTGCTGGGGGCGCGCTTCGAGATCCTCTCCGTGCTCGGCGCCGGCGGCATGGGGATCGTCTACAAGGCGCGCGACCGCGAGCTGGACGACCTGGTCGCGCTCAAGATGCTGAAGCGGGACCTCTGGGGGGACCGCAACCAGCTCGACCGCCTGAAGAGCGAGCTCAAGCTGGCGCGCAAGATCACCCACCCGAACGTGCTGCGCACCTACGACTTCGGCGAGATGGACGGCATCCCCTTCATCTCCATGGAGTTCGTGCGCGGCGTGACGCTGCGCTACATGCTCGACCAGACGCGGCGGCTCCCCTACTCGGCGGGTCTGCGGCTGGCCAAGCAGCTCTGCGCCGGGCTCGCCGCCGCCCACTCGGTCGGCGTGCTCCACCGCGACATCAAGCCGGAGAACCTGATCCTGGAGCCCACCGGCAACGCCAAGCTGATGGACTTCGGCATCGCCCGGCCGATCGACCGCATGGCGCCGGGGCAGACCCAGGCCGGCTTCATCGTCGGCACGCCGCAGTACCTGGCGCCGGAGATCCTCAAGGGGCAGGAGGCCGACCCCCGGGCCGACATCTACGCCTGCGGCATCGTGCTCTACGAGCTGTTCGCCGGCGTGCTGCCGTTCGACGGCCCGACGGCGATGGAGATCATGGTCAAGCAGATGCGGGAGGAGCCGGCGGCGCCGAGCACCCGCTGGCGCGAGATCCCGCCGGCGCTGGAGGCGGCCATCCTGCGCTGCCTGAAGAAGGATCCCGGCGAGCGCTACCGCGCCGTCGCGGAGCTGCTGAGCGACCTCGAGGGCCTGAGCGCCTAGGCAAGGGGAGAGCTGAATGATCGCCGCGGAATCCGGATCGCCCGTCCTCGGGCCGTCGTTCGAGCCCGACCGCCGCCTCGCCGAGTACGAGACGCTGCTCGACATCGGCGTCAAGCTGGCCGGCACGCTCGACCTCCAGACGATGCTGGAGCTGGCGCTGGAGAACGCGGAGGAGGTCTGCCGGGCCGAGACGAGCTCGATCTGGGAGCTCGACGAGGAGCGGCGGGAGCTCTTCTTCCGCGTCGTGCGGGGGAGCGCCGCCGGCGACATCGGCGGCCTGCGGGTGCCGGTGGGGGAGGGGATCGTCGGCAGCGTCGCCCAGTCCGGCGAGGCCGAGGTGGTCAACGACGTGGCCGCCGATCCGCGCTGGCAGGGGGACCCCTCGGGCGAGTTCCAGACCCGCGCCATTCTCGCCGTGCCGTTGCGCGCTCAAGGGAGTGTCATCGGCGTCGTCCAGCTCCTCAACCCGGTGGGCCGCGACCGGTTCACCGCCGGCGATCTCTGGCGGATGCGCCAGTTCGCGGCCATCCTGGCGCCGACGCTGCAGAACGCCCGGCTCTGGGCGGCGCAGCGGCGGCAGTTCTTCCACATGGTCACCGCGCTGGCCGAGGCGCTCGAGAAGCGCGACCCCTACACCGGCGGCCATGTCCGCCGGGTGGTCGGCTACTCGCTTCTGCTCGGCGCCGAGATGGGGCTCTCGCGCGAGGAGCTGCGGGACCTGCGGCTCGCCGCCACGCTGCACGACGTCGGCAAGATCACCACGCCGGACCGCGTCCTCGGCAAGCCCTCCCCTCTCGACACCGAGGAGATCGAGATCATGCGCCGCCACGCCGCCGACGGCGCCTCGATCGTCTCGCACCTCGCCAACCCCTGGGTGATCCACGGCGTGCGCAGCCATCACGAGCGGATAGACGGCAAGGGGTACCCCGACGGCCTCGCCGACGCCCAGATCCCGCTCGCCCCCCGCATCATCGCGGTGGCGGACACCTACGACGCCATGACCACCAGCCGCCCCTACCGCGCCGGCCTGCCGCCGGAGCGCGCCGCCGCCGAGATCCAGGGCGGCGCCGGCAGCCAGTTCTGCCCCAAGGTGGTGGCGGCGTTCCGGAGCCTGTTCGAGAGCGGGCGGTTCCGGCTGGAAGGGGCGGAGGAAGGGAAACAAGGGACCTAAGGGACCGCAGGGACTCCAGGGACCGCAGACCACCTTCCTGCTTTGGTCCCTGTTGTCCCTGCTGTCCCTTGGGTCCCTTGTTCTTCCCTCCGTGGTAAAACTCACCCCATGCTGCGCCTGCGTTACATCGCCAGCGGAGAGGACCGCGTCATCCCTCTCGCCAGCGGCAGGGTCCGGCTGGGGCGGGGGAGCGACAACGACGTCGTGCTCTCGGACGTCTCGGTCTCCCGCTACCACGCCGAGATCCTCCGCGAGGGGGACGGCTGGGCCGTCCACGATCTGAAGAGTACCAACGGCGTCGAGGTCAACCGGATACCGGTCGAGAAAGCGCCGCTGCGCGCCGGCGACGTGCTGACCGTCGGCGCCTTCGAGATCCGGCTGGAGGAGGAGGAGCCGCGGCCCGCGCGGGCGAATACGGTGATGCCCGAGGAGCTCGACGGGACGCTCGCGGGGCTCGGCAACGCCACGATCATCCGGCCGCTCGCCGACTTCGCCGCCGCCTACAGCAACCTCGGCGGCGTGATCGACAGCTCCCGGCCGGCGCCGGTGACCGACGACCCGGTCTACGTCCACCGGATGTTCGGCTTCCTCACCCGGCTGGCCCGCATGCTCACCGTCGCCGAGTCGGTGGACGACGTGCTCTCGCGGGTGCTCGATCTGGCGTTCGAGGCCTTTCCGGTGGACCGCGGGTTCATCCTGCTCTCCGACGACTCGGGGGAGCTGGTCTGCGAGCTGGCGCGGCTCAAGGAGAAATCGCAGTTCCGCCCGGCCGGGGAGGCGCCGGTGTCGCGCACCATGCTGCGGGCGGTGATGGACGAGCGGGTGGCGCTGGTCACCTTCGACGCCCAGGCGGACCAGCGCCTCTCCGGGGGCGAGTCGATCCGCCTGCACCAGATCCGCTCGGCGATGTGCGCGCCGCTCTGGTCGGGCGAGCGGATGATCGGCGCCATCCAGGTCGACTCCCCCGTCCACGTCGGCGCCTTCGGCGAGCGCGACCTCGACGTGCTGACCACGCTCGCTAACTACGCGGCGGTGGCCGTCGAGCGCATCCGCTACGCGAAGAAGGCCGAGTTCGAGCGGCAGGCGCGGTCGCGCCTCGAGCGCTACCACTCGCCGGGGGTCATCGAGGAGGTGCTGCGCCGGGGGGATGAAGGGATGCGGCGCTTGCAGAGCGCCGAGGCGACGGTGCTCTTCGCCGACCTGGTGGGGTTTACGGCCTTTGCGGAGAACGCTCCACCGGAGCGGGTGGCGGAATCGATCGACGCCTTCCTCGACCTCTCCGTCGAGGCGATCTTCCGCGCCGGAGGGACCCTCGACAAGTTCATCGGCGACTGCGTGATGGCCTTCTTCGGAGCGCCGGTGGCGCAGGCCGACCATGCCCTGCGGGCGGTGCGGGCGGCGGTCGAGATCCAGGAGGGGCTCGCCGTCTGGAACGCCGGCCGCGAGGCCGAGGGGCTGCCCGGCTTCAAGGCCCGCGTCGCCCTCAACAGCGGCCCGGTGGTGGTGGGGGACATCGGCAGCGCCCGGCGCGTGGACTACACGGTGCTCGGCAACACGGTGAACGTCGCGTCGCGCCTGGAGGGGGCCACGCCGCCGGGGGAGGTGGTGATCGGCCCGGAGACGAATCGGCTGCTCGGCGGGGCCATCTCCACCGAACCGTTCGGCGAGCTTCAGCTCAAGGGTCTGCAGCAGAGGATCCCGGCGTACCGGGTGGTGCGGGAACCCTAGGGGCGCCCCCTCGGGGACGCCCCTGCAAAGCTTCCAGGGCTATCTGACGCGGGCGGTCGACGTCTTCGAATGGCGGCTGGTCGCCTTCGAGCGGGTCACGACCACGCGCTGGCGCGGCGCGGCCCGGCGCTTGCTCACCGTGTGGACGACGCGGGACTTCTTCGCGCTGCTCGCGCGGTGGCTGCTCGTGCGGTGGCTCGCGGTGGCCACGGTGCGGGAGCGGGAGGTGCCGCGCTTCACGGCCTTGACGGCCTTGGTGCTCCGGGAGCGCGAGGTCCTGGCGACGGCCCGGGCGGACCGCGAGCCCCGGGAGCGGGAGACCCGCGAGGAGCGGACCCGGGAAACCCGGGCGCGCGAGGCGGTCTCGTGGGTCGACCTGGCGACCTGGATGTCCGGCAGGGCCTCCCCGGAAGCGACGTACTGGAGGTACGGGTTGGGGAAGACCGCCACGTGATAGTGCGGCGGGTACTGCTCACGCGTCGCCTCGATCACCCCTTTGTTCTCGAGGTCGAGCAGTACGGTCTCGAGCCAGAGCCGGCAGCCGGAGCTGTCGCTGCGCCGCAGGTCGATCGCCATGCCGGTGGGGTGGACCGAGATCGCCGAAGCGTTGGCGGGCTGGCGCGTGATCGGCCGGGTCAGGCTGGTGACCACCAGCCGCTCGCCGCAGGCGCTGCGATACTGATCCGACAGCCGCTCGACGAACGTCTTCACCTCGGGCCGCGCGTAGGGGAAGGAGACGTTGTCGGCCAGCTCGTAATCCGAGTTCCCGGGCAGGCGCACCAGGAGCCCCTGCTGGGCGTAGTCGCGGACGTCCGCCGTGGTGCGCAGGTAGGTGAAGTCGTGCTCGCGCGCCTCTTCGTTCTGGCGCAGCAGCGACTCGTGCGATCCCAGCAGGGTCTGGGCCTCGAGGAACGGCGCCGCGCAGGTGGCGCAGGTGGTCGTCAGGGCGAGGAGCGACAGGGCCGCTTTGCGGCCGCGACGAGGGCGCGGGGAAATGGACGAGCTCTGCATGGGTGGCGTCTGAAACTCCATTCCGGTTGTAGCCCCATGCGCCTGCGGCGCGTAAAATTGTAAAGTAATCCGCCAATCCGGCCATTTCAGGGTACCACAGAGTCACCTGATTTCAAGCCACTTTACGGGGATATTTCTCCGCGCGGCGGAGGAGGGCGGAGCGAAAAGGGTGTGACCCGATCCCCTCCGCGTGTACATCCTGGATATGGAGCTGGAAGCGGCGGCGAGCTGCGATGGGCACTACACGGAAGGGAAGGGCGGGAAGAAACCCGTCCCGCGGGTCACCTCCCGGAAAAAGTAATCTCCTGGAAAAACGAGGCGGGCGGGGGCGGTGCGCCGCCCCCGCTGTCTACCCCTTCTTGAGGCGTGAGAAGAAGTCGGCCATCGAGCCGAAACCGGAGCCGGTGGCGGTGGGCGCCGAGGCGCCGCTACGGGCGTAGGCATCCTCACCACCGTCGCGGGAGCCCCCCCGCTCGCCGCCGCGCGAGCGGTCTCCGCGGTCGCCGCGCTCGCTGCGGGAGAAGTCCTGCTGGCGGCCGCTGCCGCCGCTGCCCCCGCCGCGCCGCCGGTCCCCGCGCGGCTGGTCGCCGCCGCCGCCCATCCCGCGGTCGCTCGCGCCCATGCCGGCACCCATCCCGGAGCCGCCGCCCATGCCGGCGTTGGCGCCGGTGTTCATGGACAGCGAGATCCGGCGCCGGCCGGTGTCGACGCCGAGCACTCGGACCTGGACCTCCTGCCCCTGCTCGGCCGCCTCGCGGGAGTGGTTCAGCCGCCGGCCGGCCCCCATCTCGCTGATGTGGACCAGCCCCTCGAGGCCGGGCGCCAGCTCGACGAAGGCGCCGAAGGTCTCCAGGCGCATGACGCGGCCGGTCGCCTCGGTCCCCTCGGGGAAGCGGGACGCCGCGTCCTGCCACGGATCGCTCTCCAGCGCGCGGCGGGAGAGCGAGATCCGCTCGGGGCGCTTCTCGTCCTTCCCCTGCTCGATCTTGATCACCTGCACCTCGACCTCCTGGCCGACGGTGAAGACGTCCTGCGGATGGGTGGTGCGGCTGTGGCCGATCTCGCTGACGTGCAGCATCCCCTCGATGCCGCCGAGGTCGATGAACGCGCCGTAGGTGGTCAGCGAGGTCACCCGGCCGGTGAGCACGGCGCCCACCTGGAGCTTCTCGCGGGTCTCGGCGGCGCGCGTCTGCTGCTCCTCCTCGAGGAGCTGGCGGCGGGAGAGCACGATGTTCGGGCCGCGGCCCCCCCGGTTCCCCTCCTCCAGCCGGTTGACCTTGAACATCAGCTTCTGGCCGACGAACTGCTGCGGGTTCTCGACGTAGCGCAGATCGAGCTGCGAGAGCGGGCAGAACGCCCGCATGCCGAACACCTGCACCTCGGCGCCGCCCTTGTTCAGGCCGGTCACCAGCCCCTCGATCGGCAGCCCGGCCTCGTGGGCCTGCCGGATCTCCGCCGGCACCTCGGCGGCCGCCCGCTTGCCCTTGCCGCCGCCGGCCTTGCGGCGCAGCAGCAGGGCGCCGGTCTCCGGATCGGTGCCGGTGACCGTGGCCTCGAGCGTGTCGCCCTCCTTGACCGTGAGATTGCCCTCGGCGTCCTTCAGGTCCGCGGCGGCGATGCGCCCCTCGGCCTTGCCGCCGAGGTCGAGAAAGGCCCACTCCTCGGTGATGGAGAGGATCTTGCCCTTGACCTTCTGACCGGCCGCCGGGGCCTCGCTCTTCGGCGCGTCCCCCTCGAAGGCGGCGAGGATCTGGCCGAAGTCCTGCTGGCCGGAGTCCTGCTGGCCGGCGCCCTGAGCGCCCTGATTGTCCTGAGCGCCCTGATCATCCTGCTGGCCGCTCTCGGCGGCCACCGGCTCCGCGCTCTCCGTCTGAGCTTCCGGCGCGGCCTCGGCCTGGGCGGCCGGCGTGGCCTCGGCGGAGCCCTGAGCTTCAGGAGCGCTGGCTTCGCTCCCATGGACCTGCGGGTCGACCGTCGCGTCTTCGCTCGTTGCCGGAGCCTCCTGCTCGAACTCGGCCAGGATCTGACCGGAGTCCTGGTTTTCCTGCTGGTTTTCCTGATCGTTCATGTGGTCTCCACTCGTCTTGGATTCTTGCGGGCCCGGCGCTTCGCGGACCGGGGTGCCTGGAGCAGCCTCTCCGGCGGGGTCCGTGAAAATATCATGCCGGGAAATGTTTCAACCGATGCGCGGCGGCTGGAATTCCATTCGGGGTCGCGGAGGGCGGGCGTCAAGCCTGCTTCCGTTTGGTGCAGAATAGCAGGCAGACGGAGCCGTTCCAAGCCTTCTCATGAGATCCACGACGGGTGAGCCCATGAATCCACGTATCCTGACGCTGTTTTTGCCGGTCCTTTTCCTCTTTCTCGGGGCTGCCCCGCCGCCGCCCGCCCTCGATCCGCGCGAGGTCCACCTGGCCGATCTGCGCCAGCTCAGCCGCGGCGGCGAGAACGCCGAGGCCTACTGGTCCCCCGACGGCCGCGAGCTGATCTTCCAGTCCGCGCGCCCCCCCTACGCCTGCGACCAGATCTTCCGCGTCCCCGCCGACGGCTCGCGGGAGGCGGTCCGGGTCTCCACCGGCAAGGGGCGCACCACCTGCTCCTACTTCACGCGCGACGGCCGGCGGATCCTCTACTCCTCGACCCACCTCGCGAGCCCCGACTGCCCGCCGCCCCCCGACCGCTCGCAGGGGTACGTCTGGCCGATCCACTCGGGCTACGAGATCTTCAGCGCCAAGCCGGACGGCTCCGACCTCGTGCCGCTGACCACCAACCAGGCCTACGACGCCGAGACCACCGTCTGCCCGAAGGACGGCTCGCTGATCTTCACCTCCACCCGCGACGGCGACCTCGACCTCTACCGCATGGACGCCGACGGCAAGAACGTCAAGCGGCTGACCGACACCCCCGGCTACGACGGCGGCGCCTTCTTCTCGCCCGACTGCTCGCGGATCGTCTGGCGCGCCTCGCGGCCCAAGGGGGCCGAGCTCGACGACTACAAGCGCCTGCTCGCCCAGGGGCTGGTGCGCCCGAACCGGCTCGAGCTCTGGGTGGCCAACGCCGACGGCGGCGAGGCCCACCAGGTGACCTACCTGAACGCCGGCTCCTTCGCCCCGTCCTTCTTCCCCTCGGGCAAGCGGCTGATCTTCGCCACCAATTACGGCGACCCCAAGGGGCGGGAGTTCGACCTCTGGGCGATCGACGTCGACGGCTCCAACCTCGAGCGGATCACCTGGACCGGCGGCTTCGACGGCTTCCCGATGTTCTCGCCGGACGGCACCCGGCTCGCCTTCGCCTCCAACCGCAACGGCACGCAGGCCGGGGAGACCGACATCTTCGTGGCCCGCTGGGTGGACGGCCCCGCGCCCGCCGCGGCCCTGATGCCCTCGGCGGCCGACCGCTTCCACGACGACGTCCGCTGGCTCGCCGACGACGCCCGCGAGGGGCGGGGGATCGGCACCGCGGGTCTCGACGAGGCCCGCCAGTGGCTCGCCGGCCGCTTCCGCGCGCTGGGGGTCGAGCCGGCGGGGGACGGCGGCGGCTACTTCGAGAGCTTCGACGTGCCGGTGGCGGTGGAGGTCCGGGCGGACACCGCGGTGACCCTCGACGGCGCCGCCGTGCCGGGCGACAGCTTCCGACCCGCCGCGTTCTCGGGATCGGGCAAGGCCGCGGGGGAGGTGGTGGCCGCCGGCCACGGCATCACCGCCCCGGAGCTCGGGATCGACGACTACAAGGGGATCGAGGCGAAAGGGAAGATCGTCGCCGTCCGCCGCTTCACCCCCGAGGGGGGGCCGTTCGCCGACACCGCCGTCGAGCGCCGCTACGGCGATCTGCGCTACAAGGCGTGGAACGCCCGCGAGCACGGCGCCATCGGGGTGATCATCGTCGATTCCCCGGCCGGCTCCCCGGATGCAAAATCGCCGGCCGCCGAGTCGCCGCTCCCCACCCTCGGGATCGGTGCCGTCGACGCCGGCGGGGACGTCGGCCTGCCGGCGGTGGTGGTCAAGCGGGCGGCCGGCTCGCCGCTGTTCAACGGCAAACACCAGGCCGCGCTCGCCATCGGCCTCGACCGCAAGACCACGCCGGCGGCCAACGTCGTCGGCGTCATCCGGTCGAAAGCGGCGGACCGCCTGCCGGGGGTGCTGGTGATCGGCGCCCATTACGACCATCTGGGGCACGGCGGCGCCGGCTCGCTGGCGCCCGACTCGCGCGAGATCCACAACGGGGCGGACGACAACGCCTCGGGCACCGCCGCCCTGCTCGAGGTGGCACGCCAGCTCGGCCAGGATCGCGACCGCCTGCGCCGCGACGTCTACCTGATCGCCTTCTCCGGCGAGGAGAAGGGGACGCTCGGCTCGACCGCCTTCACCCGCCGCCCGCCGGCCGGCCTCAAGGTGGCCGACATCGCCGCCATGCTGAACATGGACATGGTGGGGCGGCTGCGCGGCAACCGCGTCTCGGTGCTCGGCGGCGAGTCGGCGGCGGAGTGGGGGGAGATCGTGCCGGCGGCCTGCGGCCGCGAGCGGATCGAGTGCGCGCTGTCGGGGGACGGCTACGGCCCCTCCGATCACAGCCCGTTCTACGCCGCCGGGGTGCCGGTGCTCCACTTCTTCACCGGCCCGCACGAGGACTACCACAAGCCCTCGGACGACGCGGAGAGCATCAACGCCGCCGGCGGCGCCCGCGTCGCCGCCCTGGTGGCGGACGTCGCCGCCGAGATCGCCGGCCGGCCCGAGCGCCCCACGTACAAGAGCGCGCCGGCCCCGGCGCCGCAGGGGGACGTCCGCTCCTACGGCGCCTCGCTCGGCACCGTGCCCGACTATGCCGGCGACGGCCGGCCGGGCGTGCTGCTCTCCGCCGTGCGCCCCGGCAGCGCCGCCGAGCGGGGGGGGATGCGCCGCGGCGACCTCCTGGTCGGCCTCGGTGGCAAGGAGATCCGCGACATCCACGACTTCATGTACGTGCTCCAGCGCGCCAAGCCGGGGGAGAAGACCACGGCGGTGGTGGTGCGGGAGGGTCAAAAGGTATCCCTGGAGGTGACTTTTGGAGGCAAGAAGTAGGGGCGGGGTTTTTTCCGATACGGTTCATTGAAGGCGTTCTTCTATGCTTTCCGTGTCTTCTATGTAGGGGAGGGGCTTGTCCCAATACGGTTCATTTAAGGAGTTTTTCGTAGGGGAGGGGCTTGTCCCCTCCCTCGCCCTGAAAGGGCGAAATTTGAATAGCCTGGCGCTTTAGCGCCAGGTAGGCAGCCCCCCAAATCCCACCCCGCCCTGAAGGGGCGGAACCCAACCTTCCTGGTACTGGAACCGTCGATGAAAGGCACCGCCCCCTCGGGGCGGATATGGGTGTGGGACTTGCCTACCTGGCGCTAAAGCGCCAGGCTATTCAAATTCCGCCCCTCCGGGGCGAGGGAGGGGACAAGCCCCTCCCCTACGAATACGAAGAGGCCGATTCGTGAAGCAGAGCAGACCCATGAGAAAGCTTCTCCTCGTTCTGGCAACTCTTCTGATGCCCCTTGCGGCATCCGCGGCGTTCCCCCCGGAGCTGGTGGAGGTGGAGCGCCGGATCGAGCGGTTCCCCGCCACCAAGGGGGAGGGGAGCGAGAGCGAGCGGCTGAAGCGGCTCTTCGACCTCTACTGGCGCGTCCGGCTGCTCACGTATCCGGAGTACGCCACCTATGTGGGCATCCCCGGCTACGAGGACCGTCTGAGCGACTCCTCTCCCCGGATGCTCGCGTTCGGCCGCCGGCTTCCCGGCGAGGAACAGGCCGCCTTCGCCTCGATCGACCGCTCCCGCCTCACGCCTTCCGAGCAGGTCGACTACGACCTGGCGCTCTGGCATGTCGAGCAGGCGGTCCAGGGGGAGAGGTTCCATGGCGAGTACCTGCTGGTCGACCAGTTGGGCGGCATCCAGCAGGAGCTCCCGCAGCTCCTGGAGAGCATGCCCACCCGCTCCGTCCAGGACTATGAGAACCGGCTCGCCCGTCTGCGCCAGGTCCCCGAGGCCGTCGACCAGACGCTGGCGTTGCTCGCCCAGGGGCTGGCGGCGGGGATCACGCCGCCGCGGGTGACCCTGCGCGACGTGCCCGGCCAGTTCGAGAGCCTGCTCACGGCCGACCCCCTGAAGAGCCCGGTCCTGGAGTCGTTCCGGCAGATCCCCGAGACGATCGCCGCCGCCGACCGCGAGCGGCTGCGGGGTGAGGCGGCCCGGCTCTTCCAGGGCCAGGTGGCGCCGGCCCTCCGCAAGCTCCACGACTATCTGGTGGCGACCTACATCCCGGGTGCCCGGGAGTCGATCGCGATGAGCGATCTGCCGGACGGCAGGGCCTGGTACGCCCACCGGGTGCGCAACGCCACGACGACCGACCTCACCCCCGAGCAGATCCACCAGATCGGCCTCGCCGAGGTGGCGCGCATCCGCGGCGAGATGGACGCGCTGATCGCCTCGACCGGCTTCAAGGGGAGCTTCGCGGAGTTCTGCAAGTTCCTGCGCACCGATCCGCGCTTCTTCTACGACAAGCCCGAGGATCTGCTGGCCGGCTACCGCGACATCGCGAAGCGGATCGACCCCGAGCTGGTCAAGCTGTTCGGCAAGCTGCCGCGGCTCCCCTACGGCGTCCGGGCCGTCCCGGACAGCGCCGCGAAGTCGCAGACCACCGGCTATTACGCCAACGGCTCGCTCGCCGCCGGCCGGCCGGGGTGGTTCACCGTCAACACCTACGACCTGAAGTCGCGTCCGAAGTGGGAGATGGAGGCGCTGGCCTCGCACGAGTCGGTGCCGGGGCACCACATCATGTACGCCCTCATCGAGGAGCTCGGCGAGCTGCCCGACTGGCGCAAGTGGGACGTCTACCCCGCCATGTCCGAGGGCTGGGCGCTCTATGCCGAGAGCCTGGGCAAAGAGATCGGCCTCTACCAGGACCCCTACTCCAGATTCGGCCAGCTCACCTACGAGATGTGGCGGGCGATCCGCCTGGTGGTCGACACCGGCCTGCACACCAAGGGGTGGACCCGCCAGCAGGCGATCGACTACTGCAAGGCCAATTCGGCCCGGACCGAGCACGACATCGTGGTCGAGATCGACCGCTACATCGTCTCGCCGGGCGGCGCGGTCTGCTACAAGATCGGCGAGCTGAAGATCCGGGAGCTGCGGACCTACGCGGAACGGAAGCTGGGTCCGAAGTTCGACGTCCGCGCCTTCCACGACCGCCTGCTGGCCGGCGGCCAGTTGCCGCTGGCCCTGCTGGAGAAGAACATGCGGGCCTGGGCGGACGGCAACCTTTCTCCTCCCAGTCCGTAGGATGTTGTCCGTGCCCTTCCCCCTCCGTCTCTCCGAGAGGAACCCAGAGATGAAAAAGCTGACCCCTGCCATCGCGGTTCTCCTGCTGGCCGCCGGCGCCGCCGGTGTCTCCGGCATCGCGCACGCCGCCGTGCCGCCCGACGTCGCCGAGTACGTCCGGACCTTCGAGCGCTTCCCCGCCACCAAGGGGCAGGGGAGCGAGAGCGAGCGGCTGCGCAAGCTGTTCGACCTCTTCTGGGAGTTCCAGATGCACGCCTCGCCCGAGTACGCCACCTTCGTGGGCTATCCCGGCCTCAACGACCGCTGGACCGACCTCTCGCCCGAATCGATCGAGCTCGGCCGGCGCCTCGATCCGATCCTTCAGGAGGCCCTGACGTCGATCGACCGCGCGCGGCTCACCCCCGCCGAGCAGGTGAACTACGATCTGGCGCTCCATCACATCGAGCAGTCGATCGAAGGGGAGAAGTTCCATGGCGAGTACCTGCTGGTCAACCAGGTCGGGGGGCCGCAGCAGAACATCCCGCAACTGCTGTCGATCATGCCGGCGCGGAGCGTCGAGGACTACCAGAACATCCTCGCCCGGCTGCGCGGCGTCCCCACCGTCATCGACCAGACGATCGCGCTGCTCGACCGCGGCCTCAAGGAGGGGATCACGCCGCCGCGGGTGACCCTGCGCGACGTCCCCGCGCAGGTCCAGAGCCTGCTCGTCGACGATCCGATGAAGAGCCCGATGCTCAAGGCCTTCCAGAAGTTCCCCGAGACGATCGCCGCCGCCGACCGCGAGCGATTGCTGGGCGAGGCGACGCGGGCGTTCAACGAGCAGGTGGCGCCGGCCCTCCGCAAGCTGCAGGGGTACCTCGCCAACTCCTACCTGCCGGCCGCCCGCGAGTCGACCGCGATGAGCGATCTGCCCAACGGCAAGGCCTGGTACGCCTACCAGGCGCGGGCCTCCACCACCACCCGCCTGAGCCCTGAGCAGATCCACCAGATCGGCCTCGCCGAGGTCAAGCGCATCCGCGGGCAGATGGACGCCCTGATCGCCGAGACCGGCTTCAAGGGGAGCTTCGCGGACTTCTGCCAGTTCCTGCGCACCGATCCGCGCTTCTTCTACGACAAGCCCGAAGACCTGCTGATGGGCTACCGGGACATCGCCAAGCGGATCGACCCCGAGCTGATCAAGCTCTTCGGCAAGCTGCCGCGGCTCCCCTACGGGGTGATCGCCGTGCCTGCCTACTCGGAGAAGTGGCAGACCACCGCCTACTACGAGGAAGGGTCGCTGGCCGCCGGCCGGCCGGGCTACTTCAACGCCAACACCTACGACCTGAAGTCGCGCCCGAAGTGGGAGATGGAGGCCCTGACCTCGCACGAGGCGGTGCCGGGGCACCACCTGCAGATCGCCATCGCCCAGGAGCTCGAGGGGGTCCCCGAGTGGCGCAAGCACGACGACTACACCGCCTTCGTCGAGGGGTGGGGCCTCTACTCCGAGAGCCTGGGCGCCGAGCTCGGCCTCTACAAGGACCCCTACTCCAGGTTCGGCCAGCTCACCTACGAGGTCTGGCGGGCGATCCGCCTGGTGGTCGACACCGGCATGCACACCATGGGGTGGACGCGCCAGCAGGCGATCGACTACTTCAAGGCCAACTCCGCCAAGGCCGAGCACGACATCGAGGTCGAGGTCGACCGCTACATCGTCTGGCCGGGGCAGGCGCTGGCCTACAAGATCGGCGAGCTCAAGCTCCAGGAGATGCGGGCCTACTCCGAGAAGGAGCTGGGCGCGAAGTTCGACATCCGCGCCTTCCACGACCACATCCTCGGCAACGGCGCCGTGCCGCTCGACCTCCTGGAGAAGAACGTCATGGCGTGGGTGGCGGAGGTGAAGGCGGGGAAGGGGGAGAAGGCGGCTCGCTAGGCACCTCGGCCGCCGCCGGAGGAGCGGGCGGAGGGACCAGCGTCCACCCCGAAAGGTGCGGCGCCAGCGGCTCCGCCCACGCCTTCGCCACCCGCTCGTACTCCAGGGTGCACCCCTCGGCGCGCGGCGCGGGCAGGGTGCCGTCGCCGGCCAGCTCCTGGAACGCCTGCGGATCCTGGCCGTAGACCCAGCAGAGGATGCTGGAGAGGCGGGCCTCGTCGAAGTGATGGCCGCTCCAGAAGGGGACCCTGGCGAGCCTGGCGCGGAGGCCGGCGTCCCGTTCCTGGGTCAGGAGAACGGAGGCGTCCTCGACCGCGGTGGTCCCCCCTTCCTTGCCGCTACCGAGGAGGACCAGGGTCGCGATCTGATCGGCAGTCTCCTCCTCCCGGCCGGCGGCCGGCAACTGGTAGAGGTCGATCAGCGCGTGCCCGGTCTCGTGGAGCAGGGCGAAGAGGGTCGCCGCCGCCACCGCGGCGCCCGCCTGCTCGGCGTCCGGCACCTTCCCGGAGCGGAGGAACAGCTCGGCGAAGGCGCCGACCAGCTCGTAGCAGATCGAGATCCGGTGCTTGTCCGCCTCCCAGGTGGCATCGGCCGCGCCGCACTCGCGCAGGGCCACCGTGACGTCGGCCGGCAGGGCGAGCTTCTCGTTCAGGGCCTTGGCGGTCTCCTCGAGCAGCCGCGTGCCGCGGAAGATCTCCTGCAACTCCCGGTTGTCCGGGTTGGCGATCTTCTCGTAGACCACCTTGAAATCGCCGCGATCGGCCGCCGGAAGCAGTGGCGCCGGCGCCGCCACAGGAGGAACGGGCGCGGGCGCGGTTTCGGGAGCCGGGGCGGGCGGCTGCTGGGCCCCGGCGGTGGTGGCCAGGGTGAAGACGAGCGAGAACGCCAGTCGGCGAATGGACAATTGGAACCTCCTCGATCCGGAATCTGTCCAGAGGCTCGCAAGAACGGCTCCGGGTGTCAAGGCGGGGCGTCGGGAGATATAGACTCCGCTCCCGGGAGAGCCTGATGAACGTCCAGCCCGTCACCCTCGAAGGTCCCACCCTCCGCCTGGAGCCGCTGACGCCCGGGCATGCCCCGGCGCTCTGGCCGCACGTCGGACCCGAAACCTTCCGGCACACGCTGGAGATGCCGCGCGACGCGAGCTACGAGGCGTTCGAGGAGTGGATGCGCTACTGCATGCGGATTCCCGACTCCCTGCTCTGGGCGATCTCCCTGCGCGAGACCGGAGAGGCCGTGGGGGTGTCGGGCTACCTGGAGATCCGGCCGCGCCACCGCGGCCTGGAGATCGGCCGCACCTGGATCGGCGTGTCCCATCAGGGCACCCGCGTCAACCCCGAGAGCAAGTACCTGCTGCTGCGCCACGCCTTCGAGGATCTGCAGGCCGTGCGGGTGCAGCTCAAGACCGACCTCAACAACCTGCGCAGCCAGCGCGCGATCGAGAAGCTCGGCGCCCAACGCGAGGGGGTCCTGCGGAAATATCAGACGCGGTCCAACGGCTACATCCGCGATACCGTCGTCTACAGCATCCTCGCCGAGGAGTGGCCGGCGGTGAAGGCGGGGCTGGAGGCGCGGATGGTGTCCCGATAACTGAGGCGCGCGGCACGCATCACGATTGGCAAGTATTGCAATCTGCTGGTATGGCTATTATTTTTGGTTTTATTTAAATCGCGACTATGCTACGTTCTCCTTCTGGCGGCAAGGAGGATGGCCATGCGATTTACGTTGGTTCAGCCACCGAACGGCCTCTACGACTGCTATGACTTGGCCCCTCCACTGGGGTTGCTCACCATCGCGGCGGCTGTCGAGGAAGACGGTGTCGACGTCGCCCTGCTCGATTTCAATCTTCTGGGTATGCGCGATCACACCTGGTCGCAAGGCGATTTCTACGCCCGGGCATTGCCGGTAATCGCCGAGACCGCGCCCGATGTCGTGGGTTTCACCTCGATGGTGGTCGAATCGCACGTCTGCCTGGAGCTCGCCCGGCGGCTTAAGGTGGCCGATCCCGGAATCACTATCGTGCTGGGCGGTCCTCATTTTTCAGCCATCGCGGCGGAGGTCTTGCGGCTGTATCACTGGATCGATTATGTGATCACCGGCGAAGGCGAGTGGGCGGCCCGTTCGCTGCTCCGGTTTCTGCGGGGCAGGGCGGCGGCGAGCGATTTCGTCAACATCGCGTACCGCGATGGCGGCGGAATCCGGCTCGTGCGCCAGTTGAAGCCGCTCCCCTCGATGGGGGAGCTCCCCGCGCCTGCCTATCATTTGGTCGACCTGCCGCTTTATTTCGAGACCAATCCCATGCGGCTGCTCGATTATGAGCACGGCCGCGGCTGCATCTTCAAGTGTGCCTTCTGCTACAGCCCGGTCCATTGGGGGCAGGGGGAGCAGGTCAAGGAAGTTGACCGGGTGGTGGCGGAGGTCGCGCATCTCTATGGCCTCGGAGCCCGCCATCTCTTCTTCGTCCAAGACAACTTCCCGAACTCGAAGCCGGTCGCCCACGCCATCTGCCGGGAGCTCACCGCGGCGCGCATCGGCATGACCTGGAACTGTTACGCCACCCTGCCGCACCTGACGCCGGAGTTTCTCGACGACCTCGCGGCGGCCGGCTGTCAGGCGGTGTTCGTGGGGGTCGATGCGATCACGACCGATTCGCAGCGCGCCTTTGGAAAACCTTTCTTCAAGGGGTGGGAGAAGCTCGCGGAGCGGCTCGAGGCCTGCCTGAAGCGGGGGATCGTGCCGACCTGCGCCTTCATGATCGATATCCCGGAAGGGGACTCGCGGGCTACCGACCAGGCCCTGACCACCGCGCTCTTCGTGCGCAACCTGGGCTGCGGCATCCGCCTCAATACGCTCACCCTCTACAACCAGACGGCGAGCGACATCGCGCTACGCGCCCAGCCGCGGGTCTACACCGAGCTGAAGCCGCGCCTGCTGCTCGATACGCCCGAGATGATCCACGACAACCCTTATGCTCGGGAGCATCCGGAGCTGTTCCCGTTCCACCATACCTTCCTCCCTATGCCGGTTTACAGCCGGTTCGTGATCGGCATGCATCTGGCCTATACCCTATTCACCAGCTTCCCGCGCACCCTGCTGCAGTACGTACTGGCCGATGGCGGCTCTCTCTGGAGCCTGTTGGCGAGCCTGTCGGACCGGCTGGCGGACCTGGTCTCGATCTCGGCGGTGATGCGGCGTCCTACCGAACGGGAGCTGTTCCTGCGGGAGTTCCCACGCCTGTCGCTGTCGGCCGAGACCCGGAGCGCCCTGGATCTGGAGACGGCCGAGCTGCGCCTCGGCCGCAACGACCCGGCGGGGACGGTGTCGCTGCGGGTGAACAATCGCCTGCAGCCCTACCGCACACAGCGCTATGACGTCCTTCGCCTTCCCCACCCTCCCGGCCAGTTCGACCAAGTGGCGCGGCTGCCTGCGGTCCAGGGGGAGGGCAGGCCCTACCTGATGGTCCGGCAGAACCAGAGGATCCGCTACTTCGAGCTCGACGAGGCGGTCGTCCCCGTGCTCGACCGTCTCCGTGCCGCCGAGCTTTCGCGAGAGATCGTAGAGATACCTCCAGGTCTGCTGGAGCAGATGCTCACTGCGGGTCTGTTGCACAGCCCGCCCCAAGCCTGAGGACCAGGCTGAAAGGAAAGGAGACGCAGATGGCAGAGATTCGGGATTCCGGTGTCAGTCATCCAGTCCGTGTCCAGTATGGGGCGCCTACTGAGGAAAGAGCTCAAAGTATGGCGCAGGAAAGGATCGCTCAGGAGAGCATCGCTCAGGAGCGCATCGCACAGGAGAGCATCGCTCAGGAGCGCATCGCACAGGAGAGCATCGCTCAGGAGCGCATCGCACAGGAGAGCATCGCTCAGGAGCGCATCGCACAGGAGCGCATCGCACAGGAGCGCATCGCGCAGGAAAGCATTGCCCAGGAGCGGATCGCCCAGGAGCGGATCGCTCAGGAGCGCATCGCTCAGGAGCGCATCGCGCAGGAAAGCATCGCCCAGGAGCGGATCGCCCAGGAAAGCATCGCGCAGGAACGAATCGCTCAAGAAAGCATCGCTCAGGAGCGAATCGCGCAGGAGAGCATCGCCCAGGAAAGTGGGAAGCGCTACTAGCTGCCGGACCGACCCACCGGGTGGAGATCATGCATCCCAGCGCAGCACGAGTGCAGGCGGAGCTGGTGTCCCTCGGCGCGGTCGGCACCGTCCTGGAACTGGAGGCGAGCACGCGCACCGCTGAAGAGGCGGCCGCGGCCATCGGAACGACCGTGGCGCGGATCGCCAAGAGCTTGGTGTTCCTCGCTGGGGAGGAGCCGGTGCTCGTGATCGCCTCCGGCATCCACCGGATCTCCGTGCCCCGCCTGGCGAGCTATCTCGGGCGGGCCGTGAAGCGCGCGGACGCCGATACAGTGCGGCGCTTGACGGGCTTTCCCATCGGCGGCGTGCCCCCCGTGGGGCATTCGAGGCCTCCGCGCGTCCTGATCGAGCGGGGACTGCTGGATCAACCTGAGATCTGGGCCGCCGCGGGGACCCCGCATGCGGTTTTCCGGACGGTGCCTGAAGAGCTGGTCCGCATCACCGCCGGCGAGGTCGTCGACGCGCAGGAAGACTCCGAGGCCGGAGAGCGATCCTGATGATCGAGCGGGCACGGGAGAACCCCGAAATGCATCTGCTCAGTCCGCGCCCAAGGCCTTGGTCATGCGGACGACGGGCAGCAGAACCCCCTCCGGGAGCTGCAGCTCGAAGCGCTCCTGGGCGTGAAATCCTCCCGCCCGGTAGAGCGGCTCCCCGGGAAGTGTGGCGACGAGCTCGAGAGAGCTGAAGCCGGCGCCGCGCGCCGCCGTGCTGCAGGCTTCGAGAATCGCCCGTCCCACTCCCCGCCGCGCCCAGCGGGAATCCACGAAGAAAGCACGGATGCGCGCCGGATCAGTCCCGGGGTCGAGCAGCGGATCGCTGGAAGATTTGGCCTGATCGCCACCGAACAAGGTATGCCGCCGGCTCCAGCCGCCACAGCCGATGAGGGCGGAATCCACCGTGGCGACATAGAAAGTGCGGTCGTGGATTAACTGCGTGTCCGGACCGAAGATGTGGCGGATGGCGCTTTCGATCTGCCGCTCGGAGTAGAAGCCGGCGCTCAGCGACCGGGCCGCGGTGGGGATAAGGACGTCGAGGGCTGGTAGGTCTGTGAGCTCGGCGATGCGCAGCTCGAACATATGAGATTTATAGCCCAGAACTCCTGGCGTGCCCATGGGAGGCGCGGAGAAAATTGGCTTGGGGTTTGCAGTATCCTCTCGCCCGTGGGCATACAGAAAGCGTGGAACCTGCTGACCGGCAAGGTGATGGGGTGGGCGCGGGATTTCGTCCTTCTGCTGCCGAACCTCGCCGTGGCGGTGGCGGTGCTGATCGGCTTCTGGCTGCTGGCCAAGCTGGCGCGCGGCCTCCTGCATCGTCTCCTCAACCGGATCTCGCATAGCGAGCAGGTCAACCGCGTCCTCGGCCAGACGGTGTTCCTGGCCCTGGTGGCCGCCGGCCTCTTCATCGCCCTCGGCATCCTCGGGCTGCAGAAGACGGTGGCCTCGCTGCTCGCCGGCGCCGGCATCGTCGGCCTGGCCCTCGGCTTCGCCTTCCAGGACATCGCGGCCAACTTCATGGCCGGCATCTTTCTCTCGATCGAGCACCCCTTCCGCACCGGCCATCTGATCGCGAGCAAGGACATCCAGGGGGTCGTCCGGCGGATCCATCTGCGCTGGACGGAGATCCGCACCCCGCAGGGGCAGCTCGTCCTGGTCCCCAACAAGCAGGTGTTCGAGAACCCGATCACCAATTTCAGCGCCACGGGCCAGCGGCGGGTGGACCTCAAGGTCGGCGTCTCCTACGGCGACGATCTCGCCACGGTGAAGCGAGTGGCCGTCGAGGCCCTTGAGCAGGTGTCGACGCGCAAGCCGGAGACCGACGTCGAGCTCTTCTTCGAGGAGTTCGGGGAGAGCTCGATCAACCTGGTGGCGCGCTTCTGGATCGATTTCCACGCCAAGCAGTCCGACTATCTGCAGGCGAGGAGCGAGGCGGTCGAGCGTCTGAAGAAGGCTTTCGACGACAACGGCATCACCCTGCCGTTCCCCACCCGCACGCTCGACTTCGCGGTCAAGGGGGGCGAGACGCTCTCCGAGGTGCTGGCGGAGGTCGGCCTGGGGCGGGCCGAGGACGAGGGGCAGGAGCCCGGGTCCACGCACTAGGCGAGCCGCGACCGCACGTACGCCTCATCGTAGGTCGTCACCTCCAGCCGGTGCCCCCAGGGATCGCGGAAGTAGACGGAGAAGGCTCGCCCGTGATCCCGCAGCGCTGGCGGCCGGAGCTCCCGGCTGTCGCCATCTTCGTCGACAGGGACCGGCGCGTTCTCCGTCTGCTCCAGGAACTCGAAGAAGCGGGGGCCGTCCACCTGGAAAGCCACCCGGTGGAATCCCGCGTTGGGCCGTGAGCCCGGGGGCTCGCCGGCGAACAGGGCGAGCTTCGTGCCGCCGCCGCAGGAGATCATCAGCGGACCTCGGGCATCCTCCGCCCAGTGCTCGAATTCGGGGACGACGGCGAGCCCGAGCGTGTGCTCGTACCAGCGGGCGCCCTCATGGCGGTCGGGGACGAAGAGCTCGACGTGATCGATCTGCTCGACTTTGAACATGGTTTTCGCATCCCTCCCATCAGTATTGTGTCAAGACCGCCGTAATCTTTCCTCCCCGCCCCGCGTAGAGAGGGACGAGGAGGATCCATCATGAAGCTGACGATCGAGGGAGTGGGCAAGCGCTATAAGGGGGACTTCTGGGGGCTGCGCGACTTCAGCCTGGAGCTCGAGGCCGGCGTGCTCGGCCTGCTGGGCCCGAACGGCGCCGGGAAGTCGACGCTGATGCGGATCCTCGCCACCATCACCCGGCCGACCGAGGGGCGGGTGCTCTGGGACGGCGTCGACGTCGTCCGCTCGCCGGACGGGCTGCGCGGCGTGCTCGGCTATCTGCCGCAGGATTTCGGGGTCTATCCCAACCTGAACGCGGTCGAGTTCCTGGAGTACATGGCGGCGGTCAAGGGGCTCGACGGCCGGGCGGCGCGGGCGCGGATCGAGGAGCTGCTGGCGCTCGTCAACCTGACCGAGGCGCGCAAGCGGCCGCTCGGCGGCTACTCGGGGGGGATGCGGCAGCGGATCGGCATCGCCCAGGCCCTGCTCAACGACCCCCGCCTGCTGATCGTCGACGAGCCCACGGTGGGGCTCGATCCCGAGGAGCGGGTGCGCTTCCGCAACCTGCTCTCCGATCTCAGCGGCGACCGCATCGTGATCCTCTCCACGCACATCGTCTCGGATGTCGAAGCCACGGCGAGCGGCATCGCCCTGATCGACCGCGGCCGCCTGCTCGCCCACGCCGAGCCGGAGGAGCTGCTGCGCCGGGTCGAGGGACGGACCTGGGAGTGGGTGATCCCGAGCTCCGAGCTGGCGGCGGCGCGCGAGCTCTGGAAGATCAGCGGCACCGTCCGCCGCGCCGACGGGGTCCACGTCCGCGGGGTCGCGGACTTCCCGCCGGCGGCGAACGCGGTGCCGGTGCCGCCCAGCCTGGAGGAAGCCTACCTGGCGGTGCTCGAAGGGGACCGGGCGCGGGAGGTGGCGGCATGAGCCAGGCACGCGTCCTCTGGCACCTCGCGCGCGCCGACTTCCTCGAGCGGGTGCGGCGCTACAGCTTTCTGATGACCCTCGGGCTCGCCCTCTACCTGGGATACGTGGTCAGCGTCGGCCAGCTCAAGCTCTGGATCGACGACTCGCGGGGAGTCTACAACTCCCCCTGGGTGGGCGTGGTGATGGCGCTGGTGATCAATTCGTTCCTCTCGCTGGCCGGCTTCTACGTGGTCAAGGGCTCGGTGGAGCGGGACCGGCAGACGGGCGTCGGGCAGATCCTCGCCACCACGCCGATGTCGAAGCCGCTCTACACCCTCGGCAAGATGGCGAGCAACCTCGCCGTGCTCCTCGCCATGGTGGCCGTGCTCGCCGTGATGGCCTTCGTGGCCCAGCTCGTGGCGGGGGAGGACACGCATCTCCAGGCCGGCAAGCTGCTGGCCCCGATCCTCGTCTTCTGCGTCCCCATGATGGCGCTGGTGGCGGCGTTCGCGGTGCTCTTCGAGACCCTCCCGGGGCTGCGCGGGGGGGGCGGCAACATCGCCTGGTTCTTCCTCTGGATGGGTCTGCTGACGGGCTCGATCTTCCTGGGAGGCGCCGTGGACCTGCTCGGGATGAAATCGGTGTCGAACGACCTGTACCGGCACACCGCGCTCCGTTACGGGGTGACCCAGCACCACTACATGCTGGGCGCGAGGGCCGACGAGAGCAGCGGCAGGATCTTCCACTGGGACGGGATGGACTGGACGCGGGAGATCCTGCTCTCCCGGCTGGTCTGGCTGGCGGCCGCGGTGGGCCTCGCGCTGCTCGCGGCGCTCTTCTTCGACCGTTTCGATACGGCGAAAGGATCGGGGCGTGTCCGCAAGGCCAAGGGGGCCGCGCCGGAGGCCGCCACCGAGACAGTGGCCCTCCCGGTGCTGGCGCCCGTCCATCTCCACCCGCTGGCGCCGGGCGCCCGGCGGTTCCGGTTCCTCGACCTGCTGCGGGCCGAGATGCGCCTGCTGCTCAACGGGCAGCGCTGGTGGTGGTGGGCCGTCGTCCTGGGATTGTCGATCGCCAGCCTCGCGGCGCCGATCGGCCCGGTGCGTTCGGTGATCCTCCCCCTGGCCTGGCTCTGGCCGATCCTGCGCTGGTCGGCGCTGGGGACGCGGGAAGCGCGGCACGGCACGGACGGGCTGGTCTTCTCGGCCGCGCGCCCGTTGAGCCGGCAGCTCCCGGCGGTCTGGGCGTCCGGAGTCCTCCTCGCCGTGATCACGGGTGGCGCCGCCCTCGCGCGGTTCGCCTTCGCCGGTGACTGGACGGGCGCCGGAGCCTGGGCGGTCGGAGCCCTCTTCATCCCCACGCTGGCCCTGGCGCTCGGCGTCTGGAGCGGCAGCGGCAAGCTCTTCGAGATCATCTTCCTGATCTTCTGGTATCTCGGCCCCATGCAGCGGGTGGCGCCCCTGGATTACCTCGGAGCCGTGCCGCAAGCGGTAAAGGCGGGGGTGCCGCTGGCCTACCTGGCGGCGACGGCTCTGCTCGGACTGGCGGCGGTAGTGGGCAGGAAGCGGCAGCTCCTGGCCGGTTGAAAATCGCCCCTTTCCGGTTCGGCCCTCGCGGGTTCCCGCCCGCCGCTCGCGAGGGCCGGCCGGGACTTCCCGGATTTCCGGCCGGCCTCCGCGAGGGGCGGATCGGAAGCCGCGGATTCCCGGACGGGCATCGCGGATTCCCGTTCGCCCCAAGAGGATTCTCTTCGGGCCACCGCGAGGGGCGGATGGCAATCCGCGAACGCGCCGCCGGCATCGGCGGCCGCGCGCTGGAAATCCGTGATACGCCAAACGGAATTCGCGGGGGGCCGAGCAGAATTCGCGAATTCCGGTTTCGGGCCGGCGACTGTTGGATCAGCGCTCGCCGCGGAGGCGGTCGAGCTCGGCGCGCAGCTTAGCCAATTCGGCCCGAACCTCTTCGTTGCTCAGGATGGGCTCGCCCGTCGCGGTATGAAGCGCCCGAATCCCTCGTTCCTCGATCCGGAGGGTGATTCCCGTGGTCTGGCTGAGAATCGCACCGTCCGCCCCGGTGGGGATGGGCTGATAGCGTCCGTCCGCCAGCCGGAATCCCTGCAAGGGGGGACTCAGATAGTCCTGCAGGGGATCGTAGAGGACGTACTCCTCCACGCCGAGCTGCTCGTAGAGGGTCTTCTTCCTGAAGATGTCCTCGTTCCGGGTGCTGTCCGAGGTGACCTCGATGATCAGGGAAGGGGGGCGGCCTTCTTCCCAGAGCTTGTAGATCCGCCGCTCCCCGCGAGGCACTCCCCGGGTCGCGAAGACGTCCGGAACCACGAACTTCCTGGGGTTGCCCTCGACGTAGTAGAGGAGCATGTCCGCCCCGACGTAGACCTCCGGCACCCCCCGGAGATGCTCGTCGAGCGCCTCGAAGAGGTAGATGATCTCCCGGATGTGGATCTCGGTTTCGCCCATGGGCTTGCCGTCGGATTCCGGGTAGTGGACATCTTGCCGCAGAGGAATCGCGGACATCGGAGTCTCCCTTCGCCAACGGTCGCCGGATCAGATCACGGCGGCTCGTCGAAGCGCAATAGACGCAAGTTTACCATGCGGCGGGAGCCCGGGCTCGGATAGGCTATGCCCATGATCGAGAGCCTCTGGGACGACGAAGAAGCGGCAGGATATTCGGGTGAGCTCGGGTTGCGCGTCTACACCTCGCGCCTGCTCGGGCGCGACAAGAGCCTGGTGCTGCACGGCGGCGGCAATACCTCCGTCAAGATCCGCGAGACCAACCGCTTCGGCGACGAGGAGGAGATCCTCTACGTCAAGGGGAGCGGCTGGGACCTGGAGATGATCGAGGCGGCGGGATTCTCGCCGGTGCGGCTGGGGCCGGCGGCGCGGCTGGCGACGCTGCCGCGCCTCTCCGATCCCGAGATGGTCAACGAGCTGCGGACGGCGATGACCCTGGCCTCGGCGCCCACGCCTTCGGTCGAGGCCATCCTGCACGCCGCGCTCCCTTTCAAGTACGTCGACCACACCCATGCCGACGCCGTGGTCACCCTCACCAACTCCCGCGACGGCGAGGCGCTGATCCGCGAGGCCTATGGGGATACGACGGTCGTCATCCCCTACATCATGCCGGGGTTCGACCTCGCCCGCCTGTGCGCCGAGCGGTTCCCCGCCGCGGCCGGGCCGGAGACGGTCGGCATGGTGCTGCTGAACCATGGCATCTTCTCCTTCGGGGACACGGCGCGGGAGTCCTACGAGCGGATGATCGCGCTCGTCCGCCGCGCCGAGGAGCTGCTGGAGCGGCGGGGGGCCTGGAGCCTGGGCCCCTTCCCGGAGCCGGCGGCGGCCGCGCCCGATCCCCTGGCGATCGCGCGGCTGCGCCACGACATTTCGCGGCAGGCCGGATTCCCCATGGTCCTCGTCTCCCGCCGGACCGCCCGCTCCCTCGCCTTCGCCGGGCGCGAGGACGCCGGCCGGATCGCCATCCAGGGGCCGGCCACGCCGGACCACGTGATCCGCACCAAGCGGCTGCCGCTGGTCGGCCGGGAGGTCGAGGGGTACGCCGGCGCCTACCGCTCCTACTTCGACGAGCACGCCCCGCGGGCCGCCGTCGCCAAGACGATGCTCGATCCGGCGCCGCGGGTGATCCTCGACCCCGAGCTGGGTCTCGCCACCGCCGGGCGCTCGGTGAAGGACGCGGCCATCGCGGCCGAGATCTACGAGCACACGATGGACATCATCGAGCGGGCCGAGCGGCTCGGCGGCTACCGGGCCCTGCCGGCGAGCGATCTGTTCGACATGGAGTACTGGGATCTCGAGCAGGCGAAGCTGGCGCAGGCGGGCAAGCCCGCGGTCTTCGCCGGTGAGGTGGCGCTGGTGACCGGTGCCGCCTCGGGGATCGGCCGCGCCGCCGTCGAATCCCTCCTCGCCCGGGGCGCCGCGGTGGTGGGGCTGGACATCGATCCCAGGGTCGCCTCGGCGTTCGCTCGCCGCGACTTCCTAGGCCTCGCCTGCGACGTCACGGTCGAGGCGGAAGTGGCGGGTGCGCTGGCCGCGGCGGTCGCGGCCTTCGGCGGGCTCGACCTGATGGTGCTGAACGCCGGCATCTTCCCCGCCAGCCGCAAGATCGCCGATCTCCCGCTCGCCGAGTGGGACCGGGTGATGCGGGTGAACCTGGACGCCAACCTGCTGCTGATGCGCCTCTGCCACCCGCTGCTGAAGCTCGCTCCGGCCCAGGGGCGGGTGGTGGTGATCGGCTCGAAGAACGTGCCGGCGCCGGGTCCGGGAGCCGCCGCCTACTCGGCCTCCAAGGCGGCGCTCTACCAGCTCGCCCGCGTCGCCGCCCTCGAATGGGGGAGCGACGGCATCCGCGTCAACGTCCTCCACCCCAACGCCGTCTTCGACACCGGGGTCTGGACCGACGAGGTCCTCGCCTCCCGGGCCGCCGCCTACGGCCTCTCGGTCGAGGACTACCGGCGCAACAACGTGCTGAGGGTGGAGGTGACCAGCCGCGACGTCGCCGAGCTGGCCGCCGAGCTCTGCGGCCCCCGTTTCGCCAAGACCACAGGGGCCTGGATTCCGGTGGACGGGGGCAACGAGCGGGTGATCTGAATCTACGGAATCAACAGCACCTTGCCCGTGGTCTCCCGCCCCTCGAGGGCGCGGTGCGCGTCGGCCGCCTGGGCCAGCGGCAGCTCGCGATCAATGCTCAGGCGGAGCTTCCCCCCGGCGATCCAGCCGAGCACCTCGCCGGCCCGCCAGATCAGCTCGTCGCGGTCGGCGATGTAGTGGCCCATAGAGGGGCGGGTCAGGTAGAGCGAACCCTTCTGATTGAGGATCGAGGGATCGAACGGCGGCACCGGGCCGCTCGCCTGGCCGAAGAGGACCATCAGGCCGCGCGGCGCCAGGGTGTCGAGCCCCTTCTCGAAGGTGGCCTTGCCGACGCCGTCATAGATCACCTGCACGCCCTTGCCGCCGTTGAGCCGCCTGGCCTCGGCGGAGAAGTCCTGCTGGCTGTAGAGGATCACCTCGTCGGCGCCGGCCTCGCGGGCGATCCGCGCCTTCTCCTCGGTGGAGACGGTGCCGAAGACGCGGGCGCCGCGCAGCCTGGCGATCTGGCAGAGGAGCTGGCCGACTCCGCCCGCGGCGGCGTGGACGATGCAGACGTCCCCCGGCTGCAGCGGATAGGTGCTCGTGGCGAGGAATTGCGCCGTGATCCCCTGCAGCATGGCGGCCGCCGCCTGCCGGGGAGTGACGTCGTCAGGGAGCTTGACCAGCCGCGCCGCCGGCACCGCCGCGAGCTCGGCATAGGCCCCCGGGAGAGCCACGTAGGCCACCCGGTCGCCCACGGAGATCCCGGAGACGCCGGGACCGAGGGCGACCACGGTCCCCGCCGCCTCCTGCCCGGGCACGAAGGGGAGCGCCGGCGCCTTGTAGAGGCCGGTGCGGAAATAGACGTCGACATAGTTGACGCCGGCCGCCTCGACGCGGACGACCGCCTGCCCCTCTCCGGGCTGCGGATCGGGGACGTCCTCGAGCTCCAGGACCTCGGGACCGCCAACACGGTGGATGCGAATGGCTTTCATGATCTCCCCTCCCTCCAGGACAGGTTATCGCGAGTCCCTGCCTTGGGTCTCAGGCTGCGGTGGCGCTTTTTCCTCCACCCGGAACGGGGGGAGGCCAGGAGGGGGGCGTTCCGGAGTCCGAGACCGCTCCTTGTCTGGGGCGCCCCCTCCTGACCTCCCCCTGAAGGGGGAGGGAAAAGACGAAGGCTCCAGAGAAGGGGGTAGCGGGGGAATCTCGGGCTAGGTGGCGGACCTCTCCAGCCGCACCCAGCGGCTGCAGATCTCTTCGACGCCGCGGGGGTCCTGGGTGGAGAGGGCTTCCTGGCTGAAGCGTTCGATCTCGGCGGGCGGAGTCCCGGCGCGGCGCAATCCGTGGCGGATGGCGCTCACCAGCGCGAACCGGTTCCGGCTGCGCAGGGAGACTCGGATTTCTGGATAGAGGGGTCCCATCGAGGTCGTGTCCATACTTATAACGTCCGGCGAGCCGAAAACGTTTCATCCCCCGCCCAAAATTCTAACCTACCCCCTTGGACGGCGTCCGAAGGAGGTAGGTTCCCGGCGGGCGGGGGAGGAAAAGGCGGGCTAGTGGAAGCGGACGCCGAAGCCGATCGAGGCCTCGGTGTTGTCCGAGATCGTGACCTTCCCCTGCACGTAGGGGCGGACCGGCCCGCGCTTCCAGAAACCGACGCCGGCGAGCAGGTTGAGGCCGATATCGGTCTGGCTGTCCGACGAGCAGTTGCGGCAGCCGAACGGCGCGTCGATCTTGGAGAAGATGACCGCCGGCCCGCCGCCCAGCCAGAAGTAGTAGGGCTCGTTGCGAGTGTTGAGGTCGTAGTGGGCGTCGAGGTTCAGGGTGTAGAGGTGGCCGTCGTCGATGAACACGTACTCGAAGTTGGGATTGAGGAACCACCCGCGGGCGATCGGCAGCGGCGTCAGCAACTCGGCGCCGAGGAAGCCGGCGGAGGCGTCGCTGTAGAAGCCCCCCCGCACGCCGACGTCGAACTGGGCGCGGGCGAGGGCGGGAACGAGAAAGAGAAGGCTGGCCATGGCGAGCACCCGCGCGGACTCTCGGATCGTTTTCGTGTACATCATGATTCCTCCTTCAGGAAACCGGTCCTCGAAGCTTCGGCGAGCTTCGCGGGTCTCCGGTGCAAGCGATCTGCCAGAAGGAGGCGGCCGGAAAAGGTGACGATGGCGGTGTATCCGGAGGCGGCCATGCTGAGGACGACCAGCAGGCCGAGCCGGGCCACCGTGGGGTTGGCCGAGAGGAGCAGGACCGACAGGCCGATGCCGACGACGAAGACGTTGGTCATCACGCGGCGCTGGACGGCGCCCGCCTCGTCCTCGTCTTCCTCGCGGCCGAACGCGAGATGGATGCCGTAGTCTAGGCCGATGCCGACGCCGAGCGCCAGAAAGCAGGAGGAGGCGACGCCGAGCGGGATGCCGGCCCATCCCGCCACCCCGAGCACCAGCGCCAGCGCCCAGACGATCGCCAGGATGCAGCGCAGCGAGGTCCACCACCGGCGCGAGGCGAAGCCCAGGGTCAGCCAGGACATTACGAGCGAGGCGAGCACGGAGATCGCCTGGCTGGAGGTGACCGACTGGATCAGCACCCGGCCGCGCTCGGCGCTGCCGCCGATCCGCGCCCGCACGGCGCCGGGCGGGAAGGCGCGGCGGAGCCGCTCGTCGAGCGTCTTCCGGACCTGGGTCGAGGTCCCGTAGTCGTCCCGGGCGGTGGCGAAGATCAGCCGCGTCGCGCGGGCGTCGCGGCCGAGGAACATGCGCAGGAAGACGTCCTCGTTGAAGTAGCGGTAGGTGCGCAGCAGCCCCTCGATCGCCAGCCGGTCCGCCGGCAGGGGCGGGCGCTCGGCGGCGGGATCGCCCAGCTCCCAGGCGCGGTCGCGGACGAGGTCGGGGAGCGACAGCGAGGCAGTCACCCCCGGAGTTCCGTCGACCTCCCGCTGGAACGCCCCGAGGGACTGGAGCAGGGCGGGCTCGGTCCAGGCGCGGCCGTCCTCGCGGGTCAGCAGGACGTCGAACTGGTAGACCCCCACCGACTCCTTCTCGAACCAGTGGACGTCCTGGACGATCGGGTGGTCCGGCCGGAAGTTCTGCGACCAGCCGTCGTCGATCCGCAGCCGGAGGATCCCCGGCAGCAAGAGGATCGTCAGCGCCACGGGGAAGGCGCCGCGAAGCAGGAGCGGGTGGATCGAGAGCGAGGGGACCCGGGTCCAGCCGGGGAGCCGGCGGATCGGGATCAGCGCCAGCAGCACCGGCACCAGGGTCATCGTCAGCAGCCAGGAGAAGCAGACGCCGATGCTGGCGATGAGGCCGAAGACGCACAGCCCCGGCACGTCGGTCGGCACGAACGAGGCGAAGCCGATCGCCGTGGTCAGGGCGGTGGCGGTGCAGGGGAAGAAGACCTTGCGGACCCCTTGCCGGACCAGCGAGAAGGTGGGGGTGTCCGGGTGCTGCTGCCGCAGGTGGAGATACTCGCTGTAGAGATGGAGGTCGTCGGCGATGCCGAGCACGGTCAGCAGCACGGGGATCATCGCCGTGGTGATCGAGATCGAGTGGCCGAGCACCTGCAGGGCCGCCATCGTGAACAGCACGCAGAGGCCGGACTGCAGCAGGGCGAGGGCGGCCATCCAGAGCGAGCGGAAGATCCAGCCGAACAGCAGGAAGATGATCAGCAGCGTCCAGGGGAGGAGGAGCCGGAGATCGTGGAAGAGCGCCTCCCCGAGCCCGTTGAGCACCACCTGGCGGCCGATCACCCGCAGGCGGTACTCGCCCGGCCGGCGCTGCTCGAGCCGCGCGGAGGCCTTCCGCGCCTCCTCCTCGATGTCCTTCACCCCGGAGCCGGAGAAGGCGGGCGCCTCGAGAAACGCGGTGTGGCGCGACCGGCCGGCGCCGAGCTTGCCGCGGATCGCCGTATGGCGCAGCGCCGCGGCGATCCAGGCGCCGTCCGGCGGATGCAGGAGCCAGGGCTCGCCGGGGACCGCCTGCGGCGCGAACCGCGCGCGGGCGAGCCGGTCGAAGAGCAGCATGCGGATGTTGGGGCTCCCCCCCATGGCGGCGCCGAAGAAGCGGACGTCGTCGAGGAACACCGGATCGGTGACCTCGCGGCGCGGGTTGGTGAGCGCGAGAATCACCCGCTCGTCCGAGCCGAAGGTGTCGCGCACCTCCCGGTCGACCGCCAGGACCTCGGCCCCGGCGGGGAGCAGCTCGACGTCGTTGGCCCGGATCCGCAGCTTTTCGACCCGCCGCACCGCGAAGGTGACGGCGGCGGCCAGGACGAGCAGACCCAGGGAGAGCAGGAGGCGGGAGCGCCAGCTCATGGCTCGCAGAAGACCTCGACCTCGGGAGCCGCGCCGGCGGGGAGCAGCCCGGCCACCTCGCTGGGTACGCCGATGGACGCGGCCGGAGCGCCGCGGGTCACGGGGACTCGCAGCCAGTGATGCGCGGACATGCGGACGAAACCCTGACAGGCGCCGGTGGGGAAGGGCGCGAAACCCTCGACGGCATGCTCCTTCAGGAAGGCGAGCCGGGCGGCGGACTCGCCGGGGAGGCGCAGCGGAGCGTCGGGGGGGACCGCGGCCGGGAAGACCTGCTCTCCCGGCTGCAGAGCGGAGGAGAACGCGGGCGGCTGAAGCGGACGGGTGCGCGGCGCCTGCCAGGCGATCAGGCCCAGGGCGAGAATGAATAGCGCGGCCATCCGGCGCTCGATCGATTCCTGAGGCGTCATGGAGGGGGCCGCCGGAAAGAACGGCCCGCGGACGCGGGCCGTTCACACCGGAAGGACGATCAACGGATGGTGAACGCCTTGCCGGGATCCATGGTGACCGCCACCGTGCCCGGCTTGTTCACGTCCTCGAGCTTCAGCTCGCTCGTCAGCACATAGGTGGTGCCGGAAGCGGGCGGGAACTGCGAGACCGAGGTGTTGGTCACCGTGGCGGGATTGATCGACCGGTAGGTGTGGCCGTCCAGGTCGAAGTTGAAGTGGAACTGCATGGTCTGCGTGGCCGGGAAGCTCCTGCCCGCCTGGTTGGCGACGATCGCGCTGGGCCCCGCCTTGCGGGTCGTGTCGAGGCTGAACGACGCCGTGCCAAGGCCTTCGACGTTGCCGGTCGAAAAGACGTCGTGCACCGTCAGGTTGGTCCCCGTGCGGCCGTCGGGCGTGACGAACGTCGAGCCGACGTCGGCGCTGAGGAAGCCGGTGGTCGTGACGTGGATCGGCGGGCCGCCATAGAGGTGGATGAGGTGATCTTTGGTACCGTTGCAGACGACCGGGGGCACGGCCGCGGCCTGCAGGCTGAGGGCCACGCCAAGCGCGAGGCCCGACAGGGCGACCGCGCCAATACCGAATCTCTTCCAGCTCATTTTCGTCATTCACTTCCTCCTTTGGATGTCCCGAATGGGACGGTTGACCTCTTCTCAGCCCTCCGCAGGGAGTGCTACGGTGACCTGAAGGAGAGTCCTGCAATTTCTAGGGTGTCTGGAGCGGGAGTACGCGAGCCCGCTGTAAAGCGGTAGTTGTGTCGAAACTGTAAAAGATTTTGAAGATAACATCGCAGGCATGCCGATCCGCGGCCACCTTTGGACGATCGCTCCCTTCCTGCGCCCCCGGCTGCGGGCGGCGCCGTTCCCCGCGTCCCGTCCCTGGGAGACCGCGCTGGAGGACCCCAAGGCCGGGACGGTCCGGCTGTCCGGCTGGCTGCGAGAGATCCCTGAGAGCGACGAGATCCTGCTGCTCGTCCACGGCCTGGGCGGCGGCACCGAGAGCCATTACCTGCGCGGCGCCGTGGCGGCGGCCGAGGCGGCGGGGATCTCCTCGCTGCGGGTGAATCTTCGCGGCTCCGACCGCCGGGGGGAGGACATCTTTCACGCCGGGCTGACGGCGGACCTCCACGCCGCCCTGGCGAGCGCGGAGCTGAGGCGCTATCGCCGCGTCTACGCGCTCGGCTACTCCCTCGGCGGGCATCTCGCCCTGCGCCTGGGCTCCGAGGCGGGGGACCCGCGCCTCGCCGCGGTGGCCGCGATCTGCTCGCCGCTCGCTCTCGAACTCGCGCAGCGGGAGATCGATTCGCCCCGCCGCTGGATCTACCGCCGCTATCTCATGCACGGCCTCTACGCCATCTACGCCGCCGTGGCCGCCCGCCGTCCCGTGCCGCTGCCGGTCGAGGAGGTGGTCCGCATCCGCACCATCCGCGAGTGGGACGACCGCGTGGTGGCTCCGCGCCACGGTTTCGCCAGCGCCGGCGACTACTACGCCCGGGAGAGCGTGGCCCCGCGCCTGCCGGCCCTGCGCGTGCCGGCGCTACTCTTCAACTCCGAATGGGATCCGATGGTCCCGGCGCGGGCGGTCCGCGCCGCCCTCGGCCGTCCGGCCCCCCGGCTGGAGGTCCGCTGGATCCCCGGCGGCGGGCATGTCTCCTTCCCGCGGGCGATGGCGGTGGACCGGGAGGTGGTGGGGTGGCTGCGGGGGAAGTGAAGGACGGGGGACGTTTTTTTCCTCCCCCGGGACGGGGGAGGTTAGGAGGGGGCGCCCCAGGAAAGGAAACGCTCCGGACTCCGCGACACCCCCTCCTGGCCTCCCCCGTTCCGGGGGAGGAAAAAAACTACGGAAAGGACTTCCGCTAGATCCCCGGCCCCGCCAGCCGCTCCGCCAGCCGGGTGAACCGCGGCCGCACCCGCTTGTTGCTCACCGCCACCCGCAAAGCCCGCTCCTCGCCCACCAGGATCGCCAGCCGCTTCGCCCGGGTGAGGGCGGTGTAGAAGAGGTTGCGTTGCAACATGACGTAGTGCGTGGTGTGCAGCGGGATCACCACGCAGGGGTATTCGCTCCCCTGCGACTTGTGGATCGAGCAGGCGTAGGCGAGCACCAGCTCGTCGATCGAGCCGAAGTCGTAGACCACATCCCGGCCGTCGACCGTGACGGTGATGATCTGCTCGACCTCGTCGATCGCGCGCACCCGCCCGATGTCGCCGTTGAAAACTTCGAGATCGTAGTTGTTCCGCACCTGCATCACCTTGTCGCCGACCCGCAGGCTGTGGCCGCCGCGGGTCACCATCACCCCCTCGGGATTGAGCAGGTCGCGCAGCACGGCGTTCAGGTTGTCGGTGCCGAGGGGGCCCCGGTTCATCGGCGTCAGCACCTGGATCTGATCGACCGGATTCAAGCCGAACTTCCCCGGGATGCGCCGGGAGACGAGCTGGGCGATGGTGTCGACGATCTCCTCCGGCTCCTTGCGCTCGATGAAGAAGAAGTCGCCGTCGCTGTCCACCGATTCGTGGATCGGCATCACCCCCTGGTTGACCCGGTGGGCGTTGACCACGATCAGGCTGCGCTCGGCTTGGCGGAAGATCTCGGTCAGCCGCACCACCTCCACCGCCTCCGAGCGGATCAGGTCGGCGAGCACGCGCCCGGGGCCCACCGACGGGAGCTGGTCGACATCGCCGACCAGGATCAGGCGGCCGTGGTCCGGCACCGCCCGCAGCACGTGGTGGGCGAGCACCGTGTCGAGCATCGACGCCTCGTCGACAATCAGCAGATCGGCGGAGAGCGGGTGCTCGCGGTTGCGGTCGAACTGCCGGGTCTGCGGGTTGAACTCGAGCAGCCGGTGGAGGGTGGTGGCCTCGGCGCCGGTCGCTTCCGCCATGCGCTTGGCGGCGCGGCCGGTGGGGGCGGCGAGCAGCACGCGCTGGCGCTTCTTCTCCAGGATCTTGACGATGCCGCGCACCAGCGTCGTCTTGCCGGTGCCGGGGCCGCCGGTGATCACCAGCATCTTGCGCGTGAGGCCGGCGCGGATCGCCTGCCGCTGCTGGCGGGCGAGCTCGATCTTCTCCGTCTTCTCGAACCAGTCGAGAGCGCGGTCGAGGTCGATCTCCATCGGCAGCATCGGCTGGATCAGGAGCGTCCGGATGCGCGCCGCGACGCTGGTCTCGGCGGCGTGGAGCGCCTTGAGGAAGACCGCGCTCTCGGCGGATTCGGGGAGCGGCTCGAGGACGATCTGCTCGGTCTCGGCGAGCGCCGCGACCGCCGACTCGACCTGCGGAGCGGTGGCCCCGAGAAGCTTTTCGGCCTCCTCGATCAGCGTCTGGCGCGGCAGGTAGATATTGCCGCGGCTGGAGGCCTGGTCGAGCAGGTAGAGCGTGCCGGCCTCGATGCGCTGCGGCGCGTCGGGGGGGATGCCGAGCGCCGAGGCGATCTGGTCGGCCGACTTGAAGCCGATGCCGTGGATGTCCGTCGCCAGGCGGTAGGGGTTGGCGCGCACCAGCTCCGTGGCATGGGCCCCGTAGGCCTTGTAGATCTTGATCGCGTAGTGGGTGGAGACCCCGTGCGACTGCAGGAAGATCATCACCTCCTTGACCTCCCGCTGCTCCTCCCAGGCGCGGACGATCTCCTTGCGCCGCTTGGGGCCGATCCCCTCGACCTCGGTCAGCCGCTCCGGCCGGTTCTCGATGACGTCCAGCGTCTCCATGCCGAACGCCGCCACCATCCGCGCGGCCATCACCTTGCCGATCCCCCGGATCAGGCCGGAGCCGAGGTACTTCTCGACCCCGTTGAGGGTCGCCGGCACCACCGTCTGGTAGGAGGCGACCCGGAACTGCCGGCCGTACTTCGGATCGTTGATCCAGCTCCCGCTGAGGCGCAGGTTCTCCCCCGGCTGCACGGCGAGCAGGTTGCCGACGGCGGTGACCAGGTCGCGGTATCCCGGCACCTGGAGCTTCACCACGCTCCAGGCGTTCTCTTCATTGGCAAAGACGATCCGCTCCAGGACCCCTTCCAGGGTGGTCGCGGCGTCGCGGTTCTCTCGGGATTCGAAGGGGAGGGTCATAGCCGCCGGCAGGCGCTATCAGTCTATGCTTTTTCCTGACAGGCAAAAAAGAGGCGGGTCCGCGGACCCGCCTTCGAAGCCGGAAGAACAGGCGGCTGAGCGCCAAGGAGAAAAACGCTCAGCCGCCGAGGAACGCCTGGATCGCGCGCAGGGTGGCGCGCAGGTCGGAGGCCGGGGGGCGGACCTGCACCGTGCTCGCGGCGCCGTTCGAGCAGGTCGCGACCACCTCGCCGCTGTCGAGGAACTCGACCTCGGCGTAGCGGTCGGGGGTGGCGAAGGCGAGGGCGACGCCGCCGTCGAGGCTGGGGCGCAGCCGGACCGGCCGCAGGTCGAGCTCGGCCAGCAGCCGCAGCGCGCAGTCCGCCGCCCGGCGGGACCGGCTGCCGGGAACTCCGACGGATTCCTCCGGCCATTCGGGGGAGAGGACCAGGCCCGCGAGATCGCGGCGGATCTCGGGGAGCCAGGCGACGGTGGGGCGGGTCGGCGATGCGGACAGCGGCTCGGTCATGGTCATGTCCTCCTGGTCATCTCATCAACAAAGCGGAGCATAGGCGCCGCGGGTGACACCGTCAGTCGAGACGGGGTTCCAAAGCGGTCACTTTGCCAATTCCCGCCAATCGCTCGACCCCCACCCCCGTCTGTGCCAAAATGGCCCGCGAATGGCCGACAAACCCCTGGTTCTTGTGATCGACGACGAGACCGGCTCCCGCGAGTCGATGGCGATCGCCTTGGAAAAGGCGGGGCTCGCCGTGCGCACCTTCGACGACGCGCGCAAGGCGCTGGAGTTCCTCGACGAGAACGAAGCCCGCCTCGCCGTCTGCGATCTGCGGATGCCCGGCATGGACGGCATCGGCTTCCTCAACGAGGTGAGGGAGCGCAAGATCGACCTCAGCATCATGCTGGTGACCGCCTACGGCTCGATCGAGTCCGCCGTGGAAGCCATGCGGGTGGGCGCCGACGACTATCTGACCAAGCCCGTGGACCTCTACGAGCTGCGCAAGCGGGTGATGAACCTGATCGAGAAGCAGCAGCTCAAGGAAGAGGTCTCGACCTTGCGCGAGATGCTCGACAAGCGCTACGGCTTCGAGAGCATCATCGGCCGCTCGGCGCCGATGGAGCAGCTCTTCGAGCAGATGCGGCTGGTGGCCCCCACGCGTTCGAGCGTGCTGATCACCGGCGAGAGCGGCACCGGCAAGGAGCTGGTGGCCAACGCCCTGCACCGGGCGAGCCCGCGCCGCAACGAGCGCTTCCTGGCGATCAACTGCGGTGCCATCCCCAGCGACATCCTGGAGAGCGAGCTCTTCGGCCACGAGCGGGGCGCCTTCACCGGCGCCGTCACCCGCAAGATCGGCAAGTTCGAGCTCTCCCACCGCGGCACCCTGTTCCTCGACGAGATCAGCGAGCTCTACCCCGAGCTCCAGGTCAAGCTCCTGCGCGTGCTCGAGGAGCGGCAGGTGATGCGCGTCGGCGGCAGCGAGCTGATCCCGGTCGACTTCCGGCTGGTCGCGGCCACCAACCGCGACCTCGAGCGGGAGGTCACCGAGGGGCGCTTCCGCGAGGATCTCTACTACCGCCTGAAAGTGGTGACGCTGCGCATCCCGCCGTTGCGCGAACGCCCGGGGGACATCGCCCAGCTCGCCGAGCACTTCCTGGCCCTGTTCTTCCAGGAGCATGGCAAGGCGCCGAAGCGGCTGGGCTCGGCGGCGATGGATCTGCTGCTGCGCTACCCCTGGCCGGGCAACGTGCGCCAGCTCCGCAACGTCATCGAGTCCGCCGTGGTCTTCTGCCAGGGGGAGGAGATCACGCCGGCCGACCTGCCGGTCGAGGTGCGCGAGTCGTCGACGATCTCGACCTCCGGCACGCCCGTGCAGGCGTCCGCCGGCGAGCCGCGCTCGATGGCCGACATCGAGCGCCACGCCATCCTGGAGACCCTGGAGCGCACCGGCGGCCATCGCGCCAAGGCCGCGGACCTCCTGGGGATCGGACTGCGGACGCTGCAGCGCAAGCTCAAGGAGTACAAAGATGAAGGTTACATCCAGGAGGATTGAGGAGGGACCATGGAGCTCCAGACCGAGGTGCTGATCCATAACGAGACCCTGGGAGTGAAGGGGGGGAAGGGCGTTCTCCTCCAGATCAACCCGGAAGGCTATTACGAGGTGAACTGCGTTTTCGGGGAGCGGGTCCACCGCACCCTGTTCCCGATCCACGGCACGGTGCTGATCAGCCGCGAGCCCGAGGACGCCACCCGCGCCGACGTGGAGATCGAACGCTGATGGCCGCCCAGAAGCGCGCGGCGAAAGCGCCGAAAGGCCCGCAGGGTGCCAGGCTCTCCGTCAACGTCGATCACGTCGCCACCGTCCGCCAGGCGCGGCGGATCGGCTACCCCGATCCGGTGGAGGCGGCGCGCATCGCCGAGGACGCCGGGGCGGCGGGGATCACCGTCCACCTGCGCATGGACCGCCGGCACATTCAGGACGCCGACGTCGAGCGGCTGCGCCAGACCGTGCGCGGCAAGCTCAACCTGGAGATGTCGAGCGCCGAGGAGATGGCGAGGGTCGCCCTGCGGGTCAAGCCCGACCAGGTGACGCTGGTGCCCGAGCGTCCGGAGGAGGTCACGACGGAGGGGGGGCTCAACCTCATCCTCTACGCCCGGCGGATCGTCGACGTCACCCAGCGGCTGGCGGAAGCCGGGATCGCGGTCTCGCTCTTCATCGATCCGGACCCCCGGCAGATCCAGGCCCTGCTGTCGCTGGCTGGCAACGGGGTCACCGGGTTCGAGATCAACACCGAGGCCTACACCCGCGCCACCGATCCGGCGGCCCTGGCGGCCGAGCTGCGGCAGATCACCGAGGTGGTGGAGCAGGGGCGGGTGGCCGGTCTCCACGCCTACGCCGGCCACGGCCTGCGCACCGACAACGCCGGCGCGATCGCGGCCATCCCGGGCATGGAGGAGCTGAACATCGGCCACTTCATCATCGCCCGCGCGGTGATCGTGGGCATGGATGCGGCCGTGCGCGAGATGCTGGCGGCGATGGCGGGGGGATAAGGCAGTCGTGCTCCTCTACAATAAAGAGGAAAGAGGGAGTAGAAATGGTTTACCACGGCCGGGTCAAGAATGGCGCGATCGTCCTCGATGCCGGGGCTGACCTCCCGGATGGTGCCGAGGTAAGGATCGAACTGGAGCTTTTGGATCAAGCAGGAAGGGGTGGAGATCCCCTTCTCCGGATGATGGATCTGGCGGTCGAGACGGGGATTCCGGATCTGGCGACCAACGTCGATCATTATCTTTACGGACATCCCAAGGCGGGAAATGCCAAGTAGGACCGTATTTCTCGACACCAACGGCTGGCTGGCGGGGGGGCGGCTGGCGAAGTAGGGCAGACCCCGGAGCCTGGCGGCCCCGGGGGGGTGTCTATGGGATCAACCGGCTCAACCGCAAGGGAACGACCAACTACAGTAGTTGTTGGAGCTGCACAGCGAGCCGCAGCAGGCGGTGGCTCCGTTGAAGCAGAAGCTGTGGGTGTCAACCAGGCACTGTGAGTAGCCGGTCTCGTAGGAGATCACCTGGTCCTGGTTGTAGCAGCCGGTGCATGACGGGCAGTTGGGGCAGGTGTAGGTGGACCGGATACGATCTCGACGGTACTGCTGGACATAGTACTGAAACCACGTCGAGTTGCCGAAGGCGGAGCTCACGTAGCAGGAAGACGGGCCGGAGTAGAAGGAGCCGGTGTAATACCAGTTGGACCAATGGTCCCACGGCGAGTACGAGCACAGGCATGTGCTGGTACAGGGCGCTCCATACTCACCGCACGTCTCCGGGCCGCCTTTGCCCGGATCGTACCCACACTCGGTCTCGCACGGCGTCGACTCCGTGCAGTCGTTGCAGCTCTCGAGGTAATCCTTGCCGACGATCGGGGAACGGGGCTTCGCCGCTCTGCGGTGATCCCCGGGACCGTTGACCGTGGATTGAACGGCCAGCGGCACCGCCGGGTTCTTGACGAGCTCGGCGCCGCGCTGCCTGAGGTCCTGGAACGAGAGGGATTCGAAAAGCCGCCCCTGCTGGCGGATCTCGATCTTGATGGGGGCGTCCTCCTGGGCCAGCTTGTGAAGCTGGCGGACGAGATCGGGGCGCAGGGCCAGCAGCTCGATCAGCCGCTCCTCCTTGAGGAGGCTTAGGAGATCGAGCGAGGTCTTGGGCTTCACGCCGTCAGAGCTGATCGGCAACCGGGCGTGCGCGAGATCCACGATCTCGGTGAGGAACGGCTTGCCCTTGACGAGATAGCGGACCTCCAGGGGGGAGTCCTGTCCCAGGCCCGTGAGACCGTAGAAGAGACGCTGCTCGGGCGTCAGAGGCTGGTAGGCGCCGGCTCCCTGCGCCTCAGGGGTGGAGGACCGCAGGAACGCGGCCGCACCACAGGCGGGCGGTGACTGGGCCAGGGAGGGTAGAGCCAGAAGCGCAAGGGTGATAAGCCACAAGCTGATTCGACGCATCGTTCTCCTCCTTGATCGCTGAGTCATTCAACTGGCCGAGCCGGTGCAGCCCTCCCCGCCCAAGTTTCACTCGGCGGCTGATGGATATTCTCAGTTATAAGCATGAGCGATTGGGCTGTCAAGTTGGCCTCGGGCAAGGTCGCAGGGCGGGGGAACAGCCTTTAGGCCGCCCCCAGCTCCCCGCGGATCGCCACCGCCAGCTCTTCGGCCAGGGCGTTGATCTCCCCCTGCTCGGGACCCTCGATCATGATGCGGGCGAGGGGCTCGGTGCCGCTGTAGCGCAGGACGAGGCGGCCGTCGCCGCCCAGGCGCTGCTCGACGGAGGTGGCGGTGGAGGTCACGGCAGGCAGGGCCTCGAAGTCCACCTTCCGCTTCACCCGTACGTTCAGCAGCACCTGCGGGTAGCGCCGGAAGGGGGCGAGCATCGCGGAGAGGGGGCGGCCGTCCTGGTGGCGCAGATATGCCATCTGCACAGCGGTCAGCAGGCCGTCTCCCGTGCTCGCGAGGTGGCTCTGCACGATGTGGCCGGACTGCTCGCCGCCGAGGAGGATCCCCTCCTTGCGCATCGCCTCCACCACGTAGCGGTCGCCCACGGCGCAGCGGACGATGCCGATCCCCTCGGCCGCGAGCGCCCTTTCGAGCCCGAGGTTGCTCATCGACGTGGCCACGATCCGCGGCGGATCGAGACGGCCGCTCCGGTGCAGGCAGGTCGCCCAGAGATAGAGGATGGCGTCGCCGTCGCGCACCTCCCCCTTTTCGTCGGCCAGGATGCAGCGGTCGGCGTCGCCGTCGAAGGCGGCTCCGAGGTCCGCCCCCTCGGCCACCACCCGCGCCGCCATCTCATCCGGCGCCGTCGAGCCGCACTTCTCGTTGACGTTGCGGCCGTCGGGCGCGGCGTGGAGCAGGGTGACCCCGGCGCCGAGCCGCTCGAAGAGCTCGCCGGCGTAGGTGGAAGCGGCGCCGTTGCCGGTGTCGAGCACCACCCGCAAGCCGGCCAGCGGACGCTCTCCGGGAACCGTCGAGGCGAGATGCCGCAGATAGCGCTCCCGCAGCTCCGGCTCGACGGCCGGCTGACCTTCCGGCAGGTCGGGCAGCGGGCCTGACGGGCTCGCCTGGACGCGGCGCTCCAGGGCCAGCTCGTCCTCGTCGCTCCACTTGGTCCCCAGCGGATCGATCAGCTTGATGCCGTTATCCGGATAGGGGTTGTGGCTCGCCGAGACGACGACCCCGGCGTCGGCGCCGGTCTCGCGGGCGAGGTAGGCCACGCCGGGCGTGGGGATCACCCCCGCGTAGCGCACTTCGACCCCTCCGGCGAGCAGGCCGGCGGCCAGCCAGCGGCAGATCTCGGGCGTGCTCTCGCGGGTGTCGCCGCCGAGCACCACCCGGGGGGCGGCGCCGTTTTGCCTGCGCTCGCGCAGGGTCGCGGCGAGATGGACGGCGAGCGCGGTGACGGTGCCGCGTTCGAGCGGCGGCTCGCCGAAGTGGCCGCGGATGCCGTCGGTTCCGAAGAGGCGGGTCGAATCGTGGCTCAAGTTGGCTTTCCCTTTTCCTTTTCCTGCTGCGGTTGCGGAGTTTCGTTCGCCGTGGCCGGCGGCGTGATCGGCACCGTCACGGTCACCGATCCGGGAGGGGCGATCTGGATCAGCGGGTTGGGCGACACCACCTCCACCTTCTCCTCGAAGGTGAAAGCGTGGCCGTCGAGGTTGATCGGACGGGTCGAGAGCGAATCGAGCCGGGTGAGCATCGGCTCCGGACCGGTCACCAGCACCTGGTTGGGGGAGACCTCGGGCTCGCCGATGGTCGATCCCGCCACCGGCTTGCCCACGAACTTGGGCACCACCGGCACCCGCAGCGAAACCTCCCGTTCGAGGTCCACGCGCACCGTGTTCGGCTCGATCGTGAGCGCCTCCAGGCCGTCCGGGGCCTGGACGTCCTCGGTCGCGAGGGTGATGTTGGCCAGCCCGATCTTGCGCTGCGACAGGTCGACCTGCACGTTGACCGCGTACGGGTTGAGCTGGCGGATCGCCTTCTTGCTCCCCTTCAGGCGGACGTTCACGCTCTGCGGTCCCGGGCTGGCGATGATGAACCCGCGCGGGCTGTTGTAGGTGACGCTCGCCTCGACCACCTTCTCGCTGAACACCAGGCGGTCCTCGACCGAGGCGTTGAACCAGATCCCGATGGCGATGCCCAGGGCGAGCAGCCGCAGCCCCCATGTGCGCGCCCACTCGTTCACCCCGTGCTCCCCTGCGGATAGAGATCGGTCACCAGGTAACGATACAGGGCATTGCGCAGGCTGTTGCTGTCGAGGTCGGGGGTCAGCACGCCGTTGAACGCCACCGAGATCGTGCCGGTCTCCTCGGAGACCACCACCGCCACGGCGTCGGTCTCCTCGGTGATGCCGAGGGCGGCGCGGTGGCGGGTGCCGAACTCCTTGGACAGCGCCGGATTGGTCGTCAGCGGCAGGAAGCAGCCGGCGGCGGCGAGGCGGTCGTCCTGGATGATCACCGCGCCGTCGTGGAGCGGCGTGTCGGGCTGAAAGATGTTGATCAGCAGGTCGTAGGAGACGACGGAGTCGATCGCGATGCCGTTCTCGATGTAGTTGCGCAGCCCGTGCAGGCGCTCGATGACGATCAGGGCGCCGATGCGGCGGGTGGAAAGGGCGGTCGCCGCCAGCACGATCTCGCTGAACGAGGCCACCACTTTCTGCTGCTTGGCGAGCCCCCAGAGAGGGTTGCGCCCGAAGTCGGCGAGGGCGCGGCGGATCTCCTGCTGGAAGAGCACGATGACCGCGAAGGGGAGGACGATCAGCAGATTCTCGAGGATCCGCTGCAGCGTCGGCAGCTCGGTCAGCACGGCCGTGTAGTAGACCAGACCGATGAACAGCAGCCCGAGCACCATCTGCACCGCCCGCGTGCCGCGGATCAGCAGCAGCAGGTTGTAGATGATGATGGCGACCGCCAGCACGTCGACGGCATCGCGCCAGGTGAGGATCTCGAGGAAGCGCAGCATCAGCCCGGTGCTCCCGGCTCCGCGACGGCGTACCAGACGTCGAGGAACTGCGCCGTCTCCGCCACGTCGTGCACGCGGACGATCGCGGCCCCTTGCCGCGCGGCCCAGGCGACGGCCGCCAGGCTGCCGCCCAGCCGCCGGTCGGGGGGAGCCTCCGGCCGCGCGGAGGCAGCGCGCGCGAGGAAGCTCTTGCGGCTGGCGCCCAGCAGCAGCGGCCGGCCGAGACCCTTCAGCTCGTCCAGGCGGCGGATCAGCTCCAGGTTCTGCTCCCAGGTCTTGCCGAAGCCGATCCCGGGATCGAGGACGAGCTGCGCCGCGTCCACCCCCAGGCCCGCCGCCCGCCCGGCGGCGGCGGCCAGCTCCGCCTTCACCTCGCCCAGCAGATCGTCGAAGTGGATCCCCCGCTGCATGGTGGCGAGCTCGCCGCGGCTGTGCATCAGCACCAGCGGGCAGCCGGCCGCGGCCACCGCCTCCCCGAGCCGGGGATCGGAGAGGGCGGTCACGTCGTTGATCAGGTCGGCGCCCGCCGCCAGGGCCTGCCGCGCCACCTCCCCCTTGCGGGTGTCGACCGACAGCGGCGCATCGGTCGCGGCGCGCAGGGCCGCGAGCACGGGGAGGAGCCGCGCGCTCTCCTCTTCGGCGGGCACCGTCCGCGCCCCGCCGCCGTAGACGCCGCCGCCCGGGCGTGTCGATTCGGCCCCGAGATCGAGCAGATCGGCCCCCTCGGCGAGCAGGCGGAGCCCCTGCTCCACGGCGCGGGCCGGCTGCAGCCAGAGGCCGCCGTCGCTGAACGAATCGGGAGTCAGGTTGAGAATACCCATGATCCGCGGGCGCCCCGACAGCTCGAGCGAGCGGTTACGGGGCAGCCGCAGGGTCCAGGTCGGGGTGCTCGGGGCTAGGGTCGCGGTCTCCATCCAGGGGGGCGGGGGCGGCGAGGGCTCCGCGCAGGGCAAGTCTATCGTGGGGAGGGGGCAGACGGAAACGCCCGGCGGGTGCCGGGCGTTTCGAGAATTGGTCACGCGGGCTGCTGGGACCCGGCCGCCACGTGGGCGGTGACCGGGGTGACCTCGACCTCCGGCACCGCCTGGCCGCTGATCACCAGCCCCTCGCCGGGGGGCACCTCGCGGTGCGGCGGGGGCTCCTGGCCGGTCATCTCGCGGATGGTGTTGTACACCTCCTCGCCGTCCAGGGTCTCGCGCTCGAGCAGGGCGTGGGCGATGCGGTCGAGGACCTCCCGGTAGCGGGTGAGGACCGCCCGGGCCCGCTCGTAGCCGCTCTGCACGATGCGGGTGACCTCGTGGTCGATGCGGATCGCGGTGTCCTGGCTGTAGTCGGCCCGCTGCGCGAACTCGCGGCCGAGGAAGACCGGCTCGTCCTTGCTGCCGTAGGAGAGCGGACCGAGCTCGGACATGCCCCACTCGCAGACCATCCGGCGGGCCATGTCGGTGGCGCGCTCGATGTCGTTGCCGGCGCCGGTCGTGATGTCCTCCTGGGTCAGCTCCTCGGCCACCCGGCCGCCCATCAGGATGGCGATCTGCGCCTCGACGTAGTTCTTCTTGTAGGTGTACTTGTCCTCGGTCGGGAGCTGCATGGTGAGGCCCAGCGCCCGGCCGCGGGGGATGATGGTGACCTTGTGCAGCGGGTCGGCCCCCGGCGTGAAGCAGGCCACCAGGGCGTGCCCCGCCTCGTGATAGGCGGTGATCGCCTTCTCCTCGTCGGTCAGCATCATCGTCTTGCGCTCGACGCCCATGATGACCTTGTCCTTGGCGAACTCGAAGTCCCCCATGTCGACCTTCTTCTTGTTGCGCCGGGCGGCGATCAGGGCCGCCTCGTTGACCAGGTTCGACAGGTCGGCGCCGGCGAAGCCGGGAGTGCCGCGGGCGATCACCGACAGGTTGACGTTCTCGTCGAGCGGGATGTTGCGGGTGTGCACCTTGAGAATGCCCAGCCGGCCGTTGATGTCCGGACGGTCGACCACCACGCGGCGGTCGAAGCGGCCGGGGCGCAGCAGCGCCGGGTCGAGCACGTCCGGCCGGTTGGTGGCGGCGATCAGGATGACCCCTTCGTTGGACTCGAAGCCGTCCATCTCGACGAGGAGCTGGTTGAGCGTCTGCTCGCGCTCGTCGTGGCCGCCGCCCAGGCCGGCGCCGCGATGGCGGCCGACGGCGTCGATCTCGTCGATGAAGATGATGCAGGGGGCGTTCTTCTTCCCCTGCTCGAACAGGTCGCGCACGCGCGAGGCGCCGACGCCGACGAACATCTCGACGAAGTCGGAGCCGGAGATGGAGAAGAACGGCACGTTCGCCTCGCCGGCGATGGCGCGGGCGAGCAGGGTCTTGCCGGTTCCCGGCGGGCCCATCAGCAGCACCCCCTTGGGGATGCGGCCGCCCAGCTTCTGGAACTTCTGGGGCTCCTTGAGGAACTCGACGATCTCCTGCAGCTCCTCCTTGGCCTCCTCGATGCCGGCGACGTCCTTGAACGTCACCTTCTTGCCGGAGGTGTTCAGGAGCTTGGCCTTGCTCTTGCCGAACGACAGCGCCTTGTTGCCGCCGGTCTGCATCTGGCGCATGAAGAAGATCCAGAGGCCGACGATCAGCAGCACCGGCGCCCAGGTCAGCAGCACGGCGATGAAGGGGTTCTCGTGCGGCTCCTCGGCGCTGATGCGGACCTTGGACTCGCGCAGTTGCTTGATCAGGTCCGGATCGTCGTCGAGGAGGGTGGTCTTGAACTCCTGGCCGCCAAGATAGTCCCCCTTGTACTTGCCAGTGAGCTGCTTGCCGGAAATCTTGACTTCCGCGACCTTCCCCTGCTGAACGGCCGTCATGAATTCGGAGTTGTCCACCGGCTTCTGGGGTGCCTTGCCGCCCTGGAACGTGTTCCAGAGCAGAATCACCACCCCGAAGATCGCCATCCAGAGAAACAGGGTTTTAACAGTAGAGTTCAAAGCTCGGCTACCTCACATGAAGCGCCCTTGGGGCGGGAAGCCCGGGACGCCTTTTCTTTCAGTCATGAAGGGACGGAACGTCCCTTCCTTTTGACAACCAAACCACCGGTTCATCGATTCCCTCGTCATCGGCCCTCGAATCAGGCCTCGTCGGCCAGCCTCCCCACATAGGGGAGATTGCCGTAGCGCCCCTGGGCCTTCAAGCCGTAGCCGACGAGGACCCCCTCGCGATGGGAAGTCAGGGCGCTGTAGTGGAGGTCGAAGGCGGTCTTGCGCTCGTCCGGCAGGTCGATCAGCGCCGCGAAGCGCACCTGGGCGGCGCCATGGTCGCGCAGCTGCTGCTCCAGATACGGCTCGGTCACCGCCGACGAGACCACGTCCTTGAGCACCAGCACGCTCTGGCCGGCGATCTCGATCGGGATCGGATACTCGATCCGCATCACCTCGTCCTCGGTCTCGTCCAGCGCGGGATCGACGTGGTAGGCGACGTCGATGAACTCGAAGCGCACCGGCCGCGGGATCGCCCGCACCAGGTCGGCGAGGAAGATCACCGAGCCGCCGAGCAGCGCGATCAGCAGGGGGTCCTCGTCCCCCAGCTCGGCATCGATCTTCCGGCCGAGGGCGGCGACGCTTTCGCGCACGGTCTCGGCGTCGAAGAGGGTTTCGATGTCGGGCGGGGCAGGGGCTGGGCTCATGTCGTCGAAACCTCGGCGACCCAGGCGGTCGCGTGTCCGGCAAGCCGGAATCGCTGATCGATCGTCACCCCCGGGGCCCAGGCGATACGCTCGCCCACGCAGAGGAGCGGCAGCCGCTCCCGGACGTGCCGCGGCACCCGGCGGTCGATCAGCACCTCTTTCAATCGCCGGCTACCGCGCGCGCCCAGCGGGTGGATACGGTCCCCCGGCCGGCGGTTGCGGATCGTGACGAGGTCTCCCTCCATCAAGGGGAGCGCGAGCCCCGCGCGATCGGCCGACCCCGCGAACATCCAGGGCTCGACCGCGCGGCGGGAGATACGCACCCGGACGGCGATCTCCGGGATCTCCAACTCTCCCGGAATCTCAAGAGTATAAGTGAAATCCGCGACCCGCTCCCGCGCCGCCGCCGGATGGCGCAGGATCAGCCGGTCTCCGGCCGCCTCCCAGCGCCAGCCGCCGCCGCAGTCGCAGGCCGCGCGACCCCCGCGGGCGAGCTGGCGCAGCATCTCCCCCCGCGCCGCCTCGCCGGCCGGATAGGGGGCGCCGGCCTGGCGGTGGAGCCAGGCGAAGACGGCGGGGTAGACGCCGGCGGGGAGGGCCTCGACGGCCGCGCGCCCGACCGCGATCCCCCCCTCGACCGGCACCGCGGCGAGCCGGCCACCCCAGAAGCGGTCGAGCGCCCGGGTGGCCGTCCGCGCCCGGTCCGCCAGCCGGGCGAGCCGGACCGGCAGCTCCGGATCGTCCTGGCTGAGAGAGGGGAGCAGCCGGTGGCGCACCCGGTTGCGCGGCACGCTCAACTCCCGGTTGGTGGGGTCGTCGATCGCCGCGAGCCCCGCCGCCGCCACCGCCTCCAGGAGCCGGGCGCGCGGCAGCCCGAGCAGCGGCCGGGCGACCGCGCCGTGGAGCGGGCGGATGCCGGCCAACCCTTCCAGGCCGCTGCCGAAGAGCAGCCGGAGCAGCACGGTCTCGGCTTGGTCGTCGCGATGGTGGGCGGTGGCGATCCAGCGCGCCCCGAAGGACTCCCGCACCCGTTCGAGAAACTCGTAGCGCGCCCGCCGGCCGGCCGCCTCGGCGCTCTCCGCCGGTCCCGATGATCCCGTCGAGGCCTGCCCGGCGCGGCCGGTGATCAGCGGCACGCCCAAGGCCGCGGCGAGTCGGGCGGCGGCGGCGGCGCGGCCGGCCGAGCCGGGGTCCATGGCATGGTCGAGAAGGGCGGCGGCGAGCCGGAACCCGCGCTCCGCAGCGAGCCGGGACATCCCCCAGAGCAGGGCCGTCGAGTCCGGTCCGCCCGAGAAGGCGACGACGACCCCCTCGCCGCGGGCGAGGGGAGCCTCGTCGCGGAAGAAAGTCGCCAGGGCGTCGAGAATGTCCACGGCAGCGGGACGGGCAGAAGGAAGATGGTAGCGGTGACGGGACTCGAACCCATGACCTAGCGATTATGAGTCGCTCGCTCTAACCAGCTGAGCTACACCGCCATGGAACTACGAAAGGAGGAAAGTGGCCGTCGTAAAACGGACGGCCCTTCAACGCGGGCGGGATTATACTCGACTCGGGACTGAATGGGGCCAGGCGCGTCAAGTGAAACGACGCGCCGGCCGGAGCGGGTACTCCGCAGAGGCGGTACCACCGCTCCGGCGCTCTCGACCGCCGGCCCGGCCTCTTCGTCAAAAAATTTACCGCATGACTTCCTGACAGCTACGGAACTGGCCGAAGAATTCCTGCATCGAGGTCGAAAGCGCCGGTTCATTCAGACGGTAGATGACATTCTGTCCCTGCCGCTGATCGACGACCAGATCCGCTTCCTTGAGGACCGAGAGATGGCGCGAGATCGTGGGCTGCGAGAGGTTGAAGTTGCCGACGATCTCGCCGACCGTACGCTGCTGCCCCTCCAGCAGGCGCAGGATCTCCTGCCGGGTGCCGTCCGACAACGCCTTGAACACTTTCGTCATGTGCCTCTCCTCACGCCGGAAATCGTGGATGCCGCGGTCGATGTTAGCCATGGCCTTCTGTTCTCCTTGGAGCGGGGGTTGGTTTGCTTCACCGCCTCTGATGAACACATTGTAGAGAGAGTATACTTGAACGGAACTTGAGAGTGCCCGAATCCTGAGGCATGCGGGTGCCCAAGAATTGGGCATACCCGTGCAAACTTATCTATAACCGCACGTTACGTCTTTATGGCGGATCGCCTGGAGGGTAGCTCCAGGTGCCTAAAACGTGACAAGGCTCCCGAATTGGGAGCCTTGTCGACCTCGAAAGGGGGAACTTGATCCCCTGGATGCGCGGTTTGTTGGCAGCCGGCCGGATCAGCCGCGCGCGCTGGCGAACCGCTTGGCCACCGCCGTCCAGTTGACGGTGTTCCACCAGGCGGACAGGTAGTCGGGGCGGCGGTTCTGGTACTTCAGATAGTAGGCGTGCTCCCAGACGTCGACGCCGAGCAGCGGCGTCTTCCCCTCCATCAGCGGGCTGTCCTGGTTGGGACGGGCGACGACGTCGAGCTTGCCGTCGCTCGCCACCAGCCAGCCCCAGCCGGAGCCGAACTGGTTGGCCGCCGCGTTGGTCAGCTTCTCCTTGAAGCTCTCGAAGCTGCCGAAGGCCTGCTGGAGCGCGTCGGCGAACTCGCCCGAGGGGTTGCCGCCGCCGTTCGGGCCCATGACTTCCCAGAACAGGGAGTGGTTGGCGTGGCCGCCGCCGTGATTGCGCACGGCGCCGCGGATCGCCTCCGGCACCTGGTCGAAGCCGCGCAGCAGGTCCTCCACCGGCTTGTCCTGGAGGTGGGCGTGGCTGGCGAGCGCCTCGTTCAGCTTGTTGACGTAGGTCGCGTGGTGCTTGTCGTGGTGGATCTCCATCGTCTTCGCGTCGATGTGGGGCTCGAGCGCGTCGAAGGCGTAGGGGAGCGCAGGCAACTGATAGGGCATCGGACGTCCCTCCTTTGGGTTCGGTTGGGGGAGCGAGGGGGCGGGTGAAGGCTTCGGGGTGGTTCGCCCCCCGGCCCGGGTCTGTATTCTTGCAGAAAGGGCCGCTGAAATGCCAAGGCCCCCGCGAGGGGGGCCTTCAGGAAGGGCGCGAGTTGGGAAGGGGAGCTATCGGAAGGGGAGCCTACCGCAGCTTCTCTTCGACGAACTCGACGTGCTTGCGCACCTTGGGGTCGTACTTCTTCATCCGCAGCTTCTCGGTCGAGAGCTTCTTGTTCTTGCTCGTCGTGTAGAAGTAGCCCGTGCCCGCGGACGAAACCAGCTTGATCTTCTCGCGCATCGTAATCTCTCTTCAGGCCGCTTTTCAGCGTTTTTTTCAGGATAAATGGCGGGGCCGACGGGGCTCGAACCCGCGACCTCCGGCGTGACAGGCCGGCGTTCTAACCAACTGAACTACAGCCCCGCAAAGAACTGTTTTCCGTGACGGCATTCCCACCGCGTGGTGGGAGGTGAGGGATTTGAACCCGCGACCCCCTGCGTGTAAGGCAGGTGCTCTAACCGCTGAGCTAACCTCCCTCTGCCGCCAAGGAGCGCTAATGATAGGTACGGAGTCCGGGGTTGTCAACACTCGATGCTCAATGCGCCACGTAGCCGAGCGAATTGAGCTCCTTCTTCAGCTCCTCCGGCACCTTCTGGTCGCGCACCCGGTTGCGCAGGCCCGCGAAGCGGCGCTCGAGGAGCCTAGCGAGCTCGGCGACCTTGGCCGGCTCCTTCGCCGCCAGGTTCACCCGCTCCCCCGGGTCCCGCGAGAGGTCGTACAGCTCCTCTTTGCCGATCGGGTAGTGGTTCGGCGGCGCGTCCGGAATGCAGACGGGGTTGAACCCCTCCGGGTTGTGGACCAGCTTCCAGTTGTCCTGGAGCACGGTGTGGATCGTGCTCGATCCGTACTCGGAGAAGGCCGGCCGCCCCCGCCCCTCCGCGCCGGGGCGCTCCAGATAGGGTACTAGCGACTTGCCGTGCTGCTCGGCCGGCTTCGCCACCCCCACGAGGTCGAGCAGGGTGGGGAGGACGTCGATCAGCTCCACCACCTGCGGCACCCGCGCCCCGGCGGGGATCAGCCCCGGCGCCGAGAAGCCGAGCGGCACGTGCAGCGCCGTCTGGTAGACCGAGCAGGAGTGGTAGAGGTAGCGGTTGTGCTGGTAGAGCTCCTCGCCGTGGTCGGCGCTGAAGATGACGATCGTCCGCTCCAGCCGGCCGGCCGCCCGCAGCCCTTCCAGCAGCGCGCCGCTGAGCCGGTCGCTCCCCTGGACGGCGCCGTCGTAGAGCGCGTTCAGGTGCTGGACGTCGCGGGGGGTGAGCGGGACCGGCGTCGTCATCACCGGGTCGAGCAGCCGCTTGCGCGGTCCGAGGGGGCCCTGGTAGCCGGGGTCCATCTGCTCCGCCAGGTCGCCGCCGTTGTAGTAGGGGGGGTGGGCGCCGAACAGATGGACCCAGAGGAAGTACGGGCGCTTGGCGTCGACCTTCCCCGCCCACTCGAGCGCCCGGCGGACATCCTTGCCGTCCTGGCCGCCGGAGCAGGAGAAGTCGTCCCACCCCTGGTGATTGGCCTGGCACATGTTGCTGAGGAAAGCCCCGGTCTGGTAGCCGGCGGCATGCAGCAGCTTAGGCAGGGTCGGCAGGCCGTCGGGAAAGCCGAAGCCGTTCTCGTTGACCCCGTGGCTGCTCGGATAGAGGCCGGTCAGCACCGAGGCGAGCGACGGCCAGGTCGAAGCCCGCTGCGACATCGCGTTCTCGAACACCACCCCCGAGGCGAGCTGCGCGTCCACCTGCGGGCTGTTGGGGTGCGTCTTGTAGCCATAGCTGCCCAGCCGGTCCGCCCGCAGGGTGTCGACCGTCAGCAGGACCACGTTCCACCCCTTGCCCGCGCCGGCGAGCGGGCGCCGCTCGGGAGGAGCCGCCTCTTTCCCGCGGCAGGCCGCGAGGGTAAGGAGGCAGAGGATGGGGAGGAGGAGGATTCGTCGCATGAGGCGCTCCGGGGGGCGGATTGTAGCCTGTACCCCCACCCCTTGCATCCCGTTCCCTAAACACGCTATAAATCGCCTCCCCTTTCCGGCCGGGCTCTGAGCCCGGCAACCGGCTTTTCCCTCCAGATTCTGGGCGCCATCTCCTCTCCTTTCCCGAGGAGAGGCCATGAATTCAGTCGAGAAGAAGAGCCCCGCCGCGCCGCGGCCGCACAAGGAGGCGGGCTGGGAGGATCTGGTCCGCTGGTATGGGCCCCTGGTGCGGGGGCAGGTGCACCGGTCGCTGCGCGGCGCCGGCTTCGTCCGGCCCGAGCCCGAGCAGGTCGACGAGCGGGTGCAGGAGGTCTATTGCCGGTTACTGAGCGGCGGCGCGCGGCGGCTGCGCCTGCTCCGGCGCTGGAGCGAGGGGCAGGTGGTGAGCTATCTGTCGCGGGTCGCCCAGGGGGTGGTGCTCGACGAGCTCCGCTCGCAGGCGGCGGTCAAGCGGGGCGGCGGCTTCCCGGCCGAGCTCTTCGGGCGGCTGCGCGAGATCGCCGACCGCGCGGTCGATCCCCGCGGCACTCCCGAGGACCAGGCCCTGGTCCGCGAGGGGCGGCGGGTGGTGCTCGCGCGCTGCCATTCGCTGCTCGATCCCAATCTCTGCCAGGAGGACCGCCAGCGCTCGCTGCGCATTCTCCGCCGCGCCCTGCTCGACGGCTGGACGGGCGAGGAGATCGTGCGCGCCGAGGGGGGGCGGCTGGCCGCGAGCACCATTCATGCCCTGGTGCACCGGGTGCGCCGGCGGCTGGTCTCCCCCTCCTGGCGGACCGGTGGCGAGCCCGGCGGCGCGAGATATCATCCCAACCCATGATCCGCATCTTCACCGACCCGGCCTGTCTCGACCATCGCGCTCCCGCCGGCT
>Ga0070665_100000230_pt1 | contig 92897 bp, 68 predicted proteins | sample KBSS13metaG_FD_65862 | JGI IMG/M metagenome (GOLD analysis project Ga0070665, IMG submission 65862) | Switchgrass rhizosphere microbial communities from Kellogg Biological Station, Michigan, USA - KBS S1-3 metaG | ecosystem: Host-associated > Plants > Roots > Rhizosphere > Soil ... | reverse complement strand
CGAGTTCAATGGGATGGGCCATCGGCTCGACCTGTTCGGTATCGAGCTCTGCCATCTGATCGATATAGCCGACAATGGCGTCGAGCTGCGCCGTCATAGCGACAAGCTCGCTCTCACTGAGCTGCAATCGCGCCAGCAGCGAAACTTTCTCGACTTGTTCGCGCGTGAGGGGCATGACGTAGTGCCTTCAAGGGCGCAGTGCCTACTAGGGTACTGCTGGGCGAGCCAGCAGTGGCACACGATTTCATTGGATGAATCGTCTGGCGATTACTTGCCGGTTTTCGGCTTGGCCGCGGCCTTGGCCTTTTCGGCCGGCTTGGCCGCTTTCGCCGTCTTCGCTGCGGCGGCCTTGGGGGCGGCGGTCTTCGGCTTGGCGGCGTCGCCCGGCAGGCGGAACGGCACGGCCTTGATCTTCTTGATCACAGCGCCGCTGCGCAGGCATTGGGTGCAGACGAGCAGCGTCTTGTTCGTGCCGCGCTCGGTCACGTGCACGCTTTGCAGGTTCGGCTTGAACTGGCGGCGAGTGATGCCGGTCACCTTGGTGCCGACGCCCCCCAGGTACTTGGCCTTACCGCGGATCGTGACCTGGTTCCCCATCTGAGGTCCCTTACCGCACACCTGACAAATACGGGCCATGGCCGCGCTCCTCCCACGAAGAAATCAATTCGGCCGGCATGGCCGTCTGTTGGTCGAATTCAGGAGTATACCTGCGGGCGCGGGAAGTGGAAAGTGACGGGTTCACCCACGAAGACGCCAACGCAGCAAACTCCCAGATTTCCCGGTAGCATGGGGGTATGAGACCAAAGCCGGTAGTCGCAATTTGCACTGGAATTGGCGCGATCCTGGGGCTGATGCTCTTCACGCCAGGGATCAACATGGATGAGTACGCCAGGCCAATAAGTGTCCCTTGGTGCGTCGTCGGGGCGATGATTCTAACTACTTTTGGATTTGTCCTAGGCCTAACGATCGAAGGGTTGAGCGCGAAAGATCCTCCGAGCGATCCGCCTGCTTAACGGCTTGTTTCCGGGTGCCCCGTGGACGCATATAAGCTGAGGGCTCTTGGGATAGACAGCCGGACCGCCGGGGCGAGAGAATGGGCGAAGATCGGTATTACGCCCTGCAAGCACACTCCCGAGCGTTCCAAAACCCAAAATGGCTGACGACGATTTTGACCTCGAAAGCCTCGCCACGTATCTCCATTTGTCGACTGCGCAGGTCGCCAAGTTGGCTGAACGGGGGCAATTGCCGGGTCGCCGCGTGGCCGGCGCCTGGCGGTTCTCGCAGGCCGAGGTCCACCACTGGCTCGAAGAGCGTATCGGCGTCTCCGACTCGGTCGAGCTCCTGCGGGTCGAAGGGGCGCTCGATCGCCATCCGACCGCCGACACGGAAAAGCCCGTTTCGATCGCTGAAATGCTGCCGGCGGTGGCCATCGAAGTCCCGCTGGCTGCGCGGACTCGCAATTCAGTCATTACGCGGATGGTCGATATCGCCGCGCAGACCGGGCTGCTGTGGGACTCCACAAAGATGGCCGACGCCATCCGCAGCCGCGAAGAGCTCTATCCCACGGCGCTCGAAAATGGCGCCGCGCTACTCCATCCCCGGCGACCGCTGTCGAGCATCCTGGGCGAGGCGTTCCTGGCGCTCGGCGTCACGTCACGGGGGATTCCCTTCGCCAGCAGTCGAGGGCTGCTGACCGACGTTTTCTTTTTGATCTGTTCGGTCGACGACCGCGGGCACCTGCGCACACTGGCGCGGCTCAGCCGATTATTGGCCGAGCCGACATTCCTGGACGCGCTGCGCGCGGCGCCCGACGCCGAGGCCGCGCATACCGTAATCGTCGAGCACGAAGGAAAGTTGCCGCAATGAGCGCCACGCTCACTTCGCCTGGGCTTGCCGAGTGGACGAAGACGCGTAGCGATCGTCCCGCGCGCTGGCCACTGTGCGCGCTGGTGATTGGCGCCACCGGCACGGACGAATTTGCGCCAGTCATCGCCGTGCTGCGTGACCGGACCGACGCAGTATTCGTTACGGACTTGCCGAGCGCGATCGACGCCGTGAGCGCAGAAGATCGTGCACCGGATTTGGTAGTGCTGCTGGAAGAACGGCCAGGCGAGTTATCGCGCGCAGAGTTCGACCAGTTGCGCGCCGCCGCGCCACTGGCGCGCGTGGTCAGTGTGCTGGGGAGCTGGTGCGAAGGGGAGTACCGCAGCGGTCACCCGTGGCCCGCCGCCGTTCGCGTCTATTGGCATCAATTCCCTGGCTGGTTTCGGCACGAACTGAGTGCAATCGAGCGAGGCGAATGTTCGGCCCTCTGCCTGCCGATCACCGCGACGGAAGAAGAGCGGCTGCTGCAAAGCAGGGCGACGACGATGCTTGAGCCGACTGATCGCTCCACACAGCAATGCGTAGCAATTTACAGCATTCGCCGCGAAATGCGTGATCTTCTGGCAGACATCTGCCAAACCGCCAGCCTACGTATTCTCCCTCTCCCGGTGGGAGAGGGCCGGGGTGAGGGCAGCCCTGACATTGATCCACCATCAGTGCCATTGCAGCCAAAGATCACCATCGCAATCTGGGACCTCGCCACGGTCGAATCACCAGAAATCGCCGCGTTCGCCGCCGCGGCTGCAACCGCGCCGCATGCGCGCTGGATCGTCCTGGCAGGTTTCCTTCGCGAAGAGACGCACGCAGAGCTACTGCGCTGTGGCGCGAGCGAGATGGTCTCGAAGCCGCTGGTTGTTGATCATCTACGCGCCGCGCTCTTGGCGCGTTCCTCGGTGCCCAAAGATGGGCAGCGATTACTCTTCTGCTAATTCCATTCGCAGTAGTTCGCGCTTCCAGCCTTCTTCATGGACAGGCCACGCGCGGATGTTCTGTCCTACGCTACGCCGCGATTGATACTCACCCGTCGAGTGGGCCGCCCGCCAGCAGGCAGACTCCTGCGGCGTGACCGGCGGCAGTTGCGCGGCGAAATTTCCGCGACGAAATGTTAGACTGCCATGGTCGTAAATGCTCACGATCAGTGGCGCCTCGAGATCGAGCATTCGCCGCAGAATCAGCTCGTGACTTGCAGTGTTAAACCGCTCTTTCAGCGCGGCGAGATCCCAATTGCAGGCGGCGCCGGCTCGCAGCAGCCACTTGCGCGGCAGCAATATGCGATTGGCCAGTTGATTGGCGATCCACTCGCGCGTGTCCGGCGGGGCGTCGCGAGGGCTGACCTTTAGACGACGAAAAACGTCGACCGCGTGCTGCTCGCCAATCTCGTGCGCAATCGCCCAGTGCCGCCGTTCGGCCCGCGGTTCCGGCCGGAGCAGGATTGCCGGTCGCGAGTTCCCACCGCCGGCGGCGCGGAGTTCGACAAAGCGAGCCCTGGCCTCCTGGCTTCGATCGACAGCAGTTTGGATGCCGAGGGCATTGGCCAGCGCAAGCGTGTCGACCGGCGGCCTGCGGAGGCCTGCCAAGCGGAGGATCCGCCCAGCGACTCGCTCAAGAACAGCGGCCAGTTCTTCGGCCGGAAGATCAGGGAGCATCTTGCCCTCTTCGAATCGGCGGAAATCGATAGTGAACTTTTGTATACTATATGCTAGCGTTTGGTTGGAATCCAGATGCAACAATTTCCGCGGCGCGCTCTAGGAATTCGACGGTCCGGACTGGGGCGCGGCTCGGCGGGAGCCTCGCCCTCCCTGAGCGTCTTTTCCAACTACATACGGCTCCTCGCTAGTTTGGGCGCCATCGGATAGGATCGAGTACTTGCGCGTTCCGACCTGGGACGCTTTGCGCGCGGGCCTTGGCTGCGGCGCCTGAACTGAGTCCTTTTCCCGAAGCTTACGTATGTCTGAACTGGCAATTATCCAACCGCCGTCTTCTCCTCCGGCTACCAAGCCGACCATCCCAGCGGTTCCGGCCGGCGAGGCCAAGGGGACGTACGCGTTTGTCAGCCTTGGCTGTCCCAAGAATCTGGTCGACAGCGAACGCATGCTTGGGCTGTTACGGTTGGATGGCTACAAGCTGGTCAGCGAGCCATCCGGCGCGGACTTGGTGGTCGTCAACACGTGTGGGTTTATCGAGCAAGCCCGCGCCGAGTCTTACGGCGCCATCAAGGAAATGCTCGAGCTCAAGAAACAAGGCAAGGTCCGCGGCGTCATCGTCTCGGGCTGCCTTGCTGAGCGCGAAAAAGCGGCCCTATTGGAAACGCACCCCGACATTGATTGCCTGGTCGGCGTCTTTGGTCGTGAGAGTGTCACGAAAGTCGCGGATCGATTGATCGGCGGTTTGCACGAGCAGCGGACCGTGTTTCAGCCGGCGCCATCGACGCCGCTGCCAGACCGTTCGCGATTGCGAATCACGCCGCGGCACTTTGCGTTCTTGAAAATCTCTGAAGGTTGCGACCGGCTGTGCACGTTTTGCGCCATCCCCAAGATGCGCGGCAAACACGCCACCAAGCCGATGGAAGAAGTCGTTGCCGAAGCCCGCGAGCTGGCGGCCGATGGCGTGCGCGAATTGAACATCGTCGCTCAAGACACCACATATTACGGGCTGGATCTTTACGGTCGCACCCGTCTGGCCGAACTGCTCGCCGAACTCGACAAGATCGAGGGGCTCGATTGGATCCGCGTGATGTACCTCTATCCGATGTACTTCACCGACGATGTGATCGACGTGCTGGCCAACGCGAAACGCATTGTCCCATATCTAGACATGCCGCTGCAGCATATCAACGACACGATGCTCAAGCGGATGCAGCGGCGCGTGGCGCGGCGCGAGACCGAAGAGTTGCTCGTGAAGCTCCGCGAGCGCATCCCGGGCCTGACGCTGCGGACGACGTTCATCGCCGGATTTCCTGGCGAGACCGACGCTCAGTTTGCAGAGCTGGTTGATTTTGTCCGCGAGCAGCGATTTGAACGGATGGGGGTTTTCACCTATTCGTTCGAGCCGGACACCCCGGCAGCCCGCCTGCCGGACCATCTGCCCGAAGAAATCAAAGAAGCGCGTCGCGCCGAGCTGATGAGCGTGCAGCAGGAGATCGCGGCCGATTTCAATGAGTCGCGGTTCGGAAGACGTTTGGACGTGCTGATTGATCGGGCCGTGCCCAACGAAAAGAGAGCCTGGATCGGGCGAACCGCGGCAGACGCCCCGGATGTCGATTCGGTCGTTTACGTCTCCGGCAAGAATCTGAAACCGGGTCAGATTGTCGAGTGCGAAGTCGTCGGCGCGCACGGCTACGACCTGATCGCCGCCGCCACGGGCAAGCCCCGCTAAACGGTCGGTGGAGAAGCGAAACTGCTGTGCCATGCCCACGCTTGCGTGGGCATGGCACACAGAATCCGGGTCGTAAACTGCCGCTGCTTCCTTGCTGGTGGCTGCGGGCGTGAATTATGATGTTTGGATCGCACCGGAAGAGTTCGAGGCCCATTGGGGCGACGCCGCGACGCTCGACCGTTTCGCCAGTGCTCTCGGCCAAAGGTTTCCGAGTTCTGGTCCCGCCACTACCTGCTTAAATGCCTACACAACTGTATGAGGGTTTCGTCGTGACACGTCGCCTCCGCCCATTCCTGTCGTTCGCGCTTCTGGTCCTGATCGCTCGCAGTGTAGTCGCTGCCGAGCCGGCGGTGGCTGATCCACCGAAGAAGGCAACGGCCGCCAAAGCCGACGCACAGCCGGCCCCGCCGCAGGAAGCTGATCGCACTGGTCCGCTGCACACGTATGTCAGCGCGCCAGACGACAGCTACAAGTGGGTCGTGAAGCAGGAAGGCAAGATCGGCAACGCGGAATGGGCCGAGCTGATTCTGACTTCGCAAAAATGGAAAGACACAACGTGGCGCCACCAGTTGTTCGTCATTCGTCCAGCCAAGATCCGCGATGGCGCCCAGGGCATTTTGCTGATCAACGGCGGCGGTTGGGACGACAAACTGGCCGAACCACCGGCCGATGACAAAAAGGGAAAACTCAGTGGCGAGGCCGCGCTGCTGGCGCAAGTTGCTGATCGCGTGCAATCGCCGGTCGCCATGCTGAGCCAGGTGCCGCAGCAACCGATCTTCGATGGGCTGGTCGAAGACGCGGCGATCTCCTACACGTTCGACCAGTTTCTCAAGACCAAAGACGCCACTTGGCCGCTGCTGTTGCCGATGGTCAAAAGCGCCGTTCGCGCCATGGACGCGACGCAAGAGTACACCAAGCAAAAGTGGCAACTCGATGTGAAGAACTTCACGCTGACCGGCGCCTCGAAGCGCGGTTGGACCACCTGGCTGACCGCGAGCGTTGATCCACGCGTCAACGCCTTTGCCCCGATGGTCATCGACATGCTCAACATGAGCGTGCAGATGAAGCACCAATTGGAATCGTTCGGCACATTCTCCGAGCAAATCGGCGACTACACGCAGCGCGACTTGCAGGAGCGCAATAACTCGCCCGAAGGTAAGGCCCTGCAGTCGATCATCGATCCGTTCGCTTATCGAAAGCTGTTGACGCAGCCCAAGCTGATTCTGCTCGGCACGAACGATCGCTACTGGCCGCTCGACGCGCTGAACAATTACTGGAACGACCTGGAAGGGGAAAAACACGTCCTCTACATCCCCAACAACGGGCATGGACTGAGCGATATAGCCCGGATCAGCGGCACGATCGCCGCGCTCCATCGTCAGGCGGGCGGGAACGGCAAGATGCCCAAGCTCTCCTGGAAGTTGAACGAAAAGGACAAGCAACTCTGCCTGCGCGTCTCGAGTGACACCGCGCCGAGGGAGGTGCAGGCCTGGACCGCGGGGTCTGCCACGCGTGACTTCCGCGATTCGAAGTGGACCAGCCACAAGGCCCAGCTAGTCGACGGCGAGTATTGCTACGACATCGACATTCCGGAGACGGGCTTTGCGGCAATGTTCGGCGAAGCGATCTTCGAAGGCGACCCGCTACCGTACTACTTGTCGACCAACGTGAAGATCATTGGCGGCAAAGGCACGCCGAAGGCCGACGCGGTCAAAGAGTCGGCGAAGGAAGCAGCGAAGTAGACGCGTCCCCCACTAACCCGAAGCGCCAGCGAGGGTTCTTAGTACCTCGATAGAACAACACGAAGAACCCTCGCTGGCGCTTCGGGCTGGTATAGACGCAATTTGATTATTGGACGAGGGCAGATTCCTTGAGCACACTACCGCCATTTATTGAAAACGCGCCGCTTCCGGATTGGAATGTCGGTTGTCCTTACTGCCAGACGCGAGTAACCGTGCAGCCCGCGCAGGCCGGGACCGCGATCGCTTGTCCGAAATGTAACGGCCGTTTTCAGATTCCGCTGCCGACGGCGCATACAGGCTCGCTTCGCGCGCCGGCCGCCAGTTCGTTCGAAGTGCAGCAATTCGCGAGCAAAAAAATCGCTGCCGGAATCTGCGGCATTATGTTCGGCGGCCTGGGAGTTCATAAATTCGTGCTCGGCTTCCCCGGCGCCGGCGTGATCATGCTGAGCGTCTCACTCGTCGGTATTTTCTTCGGTCTCTGCCTGATTCTGCCCTTTTTCGCCACGATGGTAATGGGGGGCATCGGCCTTGCCGAGGGAGTTATTTACCTGACCAAATCGGACGAGGACTTCTACCAATCGTACGCGGTGCAAAAACGGTCCTGGTTTTAACAGCCCGCAGATCGATTCACGCCGTTGCCAATATCGCGTGCTGCTTGCACTGCGTCGATGCGTCACGCAGAGTCTCGTCGCTTAGCGCCTGCGATTGCGATCGCGACGGCGCCAACGCACGCCAAGACAATCGTCGATGGCTCTGGCACAGTCGCAAAGGCCACGATCGAGCCGGTCATGGTGGTGGGAATCGTCAGGCCCCCGAGTTGCATCGTGGTTGGCACGTTGATCGGCAGCGTCAGCTTGCGGAGGTTCGGCTGGCCTAGCGGATCTGGACTTGTCACCGATCCTGTGGCTGCCTGATTGACGCCTGTCATACCGGACATCGAGATAATCTGATCCGGCATCACAACCAGCAACATGCTTACGAGGTCAACTCCGACGAGCGTGTGTTGAATTCCGAAGTTGGCCGTGTTGGCGGCAAAAGCGCCAGTCAAACTATTTACGCCCAGAACGGCACTGGAGAGATCGAAGCTGACGTTCCGAAAACCGAGAAACATGACGTCGGACGTGCTCCCGAGGATCGTCGCCCGCATCCGCGTCCCGTACACTCCCGGCGAGGTTCCGATGCCGACAAAACTTCCGTCGGTGGCCGTACCGTCGGGCAGCACCGTTCCACCAGAGTAGGCCGCGGGATTCGGTCGATAGTCGCCAGAATTCATTCCGACAATGTCGCCAATCGCGGCCGGCAAGAATTCGATCGAAGGCGAAAGTCCTTCCTGATAATTGCTCGAAATCGTGCCGGAGAGGGACGCCGTGCTGCCAGTCGTCCACGGGCCAGTGTCGCCGCCGCTTTGATTGCGAAATCGCGCCGTGACCATGACGCCTTCGAGATTGCTGGTTGAATCCGGGATGTTCAGTTTGACGCTGCTGTCCGCGGACGAGATCTGCCAATCCACCTGCGCGGCCGAAGTGGGCAATGCGTTGACGCTACTCGACAAGAAAAAGCACACTGCCGCCAATCGGATTTTCCAGTTCATGAGCGTTCCTCCCAATGCGTGCGTGAGCGAGAAACCTTGCGTTCTCGTTATTTCCACGCGCATTGTGTCCTGTGGCGTGACCCGAAAATACCACCCAGACGGGTTGGCATATGCCGCATATTGCTCCGCCGGGAGGGCAAACCGCGGGGAGCGTCGACCACGGTCATTGAAGTAAGGCCCCCGAAAAAGGGCCTTACTCGTTCACCCAGTCAGGCGCCGAGCCGAGACTTTCGAGAACTTCCTCGTCGGTGATCAGGCTTCCGACGATAAAGCGATCAATGATCAGAAAGGATGGTTGCCCGAGTGGTTCCCTGGCGTCAATTGCTTGTTGAAGCGATCGCTCGAACCATAAACATTCGGCCGCGCGGCCCTTTGCTCGTCCGTGACGTTTCAGTCGCCGCGTGATGGCTCCATCGTCTGGAAGTGCGTAGCCATAGACCATTCCATCGTAGAGACAGAACTGGAAAACGGGGCTGCCAACGATTGGGAAAACGGCTGCGAACACGTCACCCATCGACCACATATCAACGTGCATCGAGTGGTACAAAACCGGTGGGTAGTTGACATTCTCGCGCAGTCGCGCGCGGAATGAGTTGATCTGACGAATCGTTTGTTCCGGCCACTGAGACGGTTCGATCAACGACGGATCGTCAGGATCTCGGATTCGCTGAGCATGCCAGCCTGCAAATCTCTCGGCCAAGACCACGGCTGCGTTTCCACCGATCTTTGAAATGGCAACCAACTGGTTCATAATTTGGTCGGCGAGATTCTCTCGTAGTCAGGCGACGTGCGCTGAGTGATCTTTGCCTGCTGTGTCGTCGAAGACGCTTCGTTGCTCGGCGGGAGCCTCGCACTCCCATCGTTTGGCCTTTGTCGTCCTTCCTCAAGTCCTCAAAGTCCTTCCTCTACTGATTCAACGCGTACAGCACGGCGTTTAGCGCCAGGCGGGCGGCGTCTTCGCGAGTGTAGCCGGGGCATTCCAGCGCCTCGTGGCGTTCCAAGGCGCAACTAATGTCGAAGCGTGAGAAGAGCACGGCATAGCGGTCGCCGATCTTGACCGCTTCCAAGTCCGGCTCGACCTGGCGGATGTTCGACTTGAGCGGGCCGTTTTCTCCGCGGCGCTGTGGTTCGCGGCGACTGATCGCCTTCAGATCGAACCCGCCGTATTTGGTCGAAAAGATCGGCTCAGCCGCCGCGATCCTTTCCAGCTTTTGCTCCGGGAAGATCGTATTGATCTCACGCCGGAACGCGGCGGTGAATTGCTCGCTCGAGCAAATCGCGTCGGCAATCAGCACGCCGCCCCGTTCGAGATAGGTTTTCAGGCGCTTGCGCTCCTGGTCGGTGAGCGTAAAATCGTTGCGGCCGTGCATAAACATCACCGGGAACTTGAACAGTTCCTCTTCGCTGAGCGAGAGGTTGTTCGAGTCGGTGCTGGTCCGCATGCCCAGCTCGCCGGACAGATACCGCAGTAAGTTCGGTAGCGCCATCGGCGCCGCGTTCCAGCCACCGTTGTGCTTCACGTTGGCGATGTAAAGTTTTGCGCGATCGTACGAATCGGTAGGGCCTCCCTTGATATTCGGCTGGCCTTCCAACTTGAACTTTGGCTCGCGATTGGTCGCGTAGGCCAGCACGTTGATCCCGATCCGCCTCGCGGCCTCGATCTCACTCTCGACCTTGGCCGAGTATTTCTTCGAGCGATGCGGCCGCGCCAGTTCCCAATAGCACGACAAATTGTCAGGGCAGTAAATGATGCTCGTCCGGCAGCCAACTTCGACGCCCCACAATGGCCGCACGTACTTCGGATCGATGCGTTCCTCGGCCGCCCAAACGGGATGTTCCGGCGGCAGGAGGTGCATCTTGTGCTCCTGCTCGGGGAACATGCGTTCGACGATTTCGCGAAAGCCGCGGTCGAATTCCTGGCCACCACAAACGGCGTCGGCGAAGATGAAGCCGCCGCGGTTGATGAAATCGCGCAGCTTCTTGACGTCTTCGTCCGTCAACTCCGGCGCGTTCTCGCCGTTGAAGTACAGGACTGGGGCCTCCATCAGGTCGTCGGTGCTGGCGTCATCAATATTGATGACCTGCCAGGTCAGATCGCGGCTCCACTTGGTCTCGGCGTACGAGACCAGGTTCGCCAGGTCCTGACGGTGATGGTTCCAATTGTCCAGCGGCAAGTGTCGCAGCTTGGCCGCGACGACGGGACGGCGCCCCTTCGATAGGAACAACAGCGCAAAGCAAGTGCCAACGTGCGGGTCGTTTTCGCCCAGGCCGGCGCCTTTCCAGAAGCCGGAGAGGTCGTCCTGCTCCTTGATCAACCACTCGGCGCCTTCGCGATACCAATCGTGGCGACCGATGAACCGCTGGTGCGTCAGACGGCCGCTCCGTTCGAGCCCATAGAGGTAATACAGCAAAAAATTGCGCGGTCGCGGGTCATCGCCAGGGTTCGACCGAACGCTGAAATTCTTGCTGAGCCAAAGCAAAGCCCGATCGATCGAGTCTCGCTTTTGATGCGCTCCGCAGCAGCGGACGTTGTCCCCCTCGACACTGGCGTCCCCTTCTTCCAACACTTCGAGCGCCATGGCCACGGCGCCCAAACCGGCGCAGGTCATGCTGCCGGTCCCCGGCGTGTTCGGCTTGTACCCCCAAGATCCATCGGGGTTTTGCGTGCGCGTCCAATAGGTGAAGGCGTGACGCCAGACTGCTGTGTCGACAGGGACGCCAGCCCGCTGCGCTTCGTGGAGCGCGAGGACGGCAAACTGCGCGTTGGAGTTGTCCCCTTCGCCAAGGGCCACGGGCGCATTTGCCGGCAGGCCGTAGCTCCAGGCTCCGCGGTAATGCCCGCTTTTCTTTTGCGTCTCTTCGAACCATTTGACGTTGCGCAGAATCAGCAAAGCGTCGTTCTTGGGCTCCGCGATGCTGAAGACCATGGTCTGCAGCGCCGTCGGGTAGTTGAGCGCAGGGGGCATGCGGCGCAAGTAGACCAGCGCGCTCTGGATATGCGGATCTTCGACCGGGACGCCACAGTTCAACAGTGCCAGCACGCAGAGCGCCGTTTTGCCGCCGGTCATCTGCTGATAATCCGGCCAGGAACCGTCCGGGCGCTGTTCGCGCAATAGATAGGCGACCCCGCGATCAATCGCCTGCCTTACCTGGTCGGCCGTCACGTCCGCGGCAGTCGCAGGGCGCGTCAGTCCGCACAAGCAAACGACGATCGCCAGCCCGAACAGCGTCGGCCGTGCCATGAGTTCCTCTTCTCGCGCCCGATCGCGCGATCGACCGAGATTCGTTCCCCAGAATTGGGGTCGAACGTTCCTCTCTGACCTCTCCCAGGCCTATTGTAGTGCGGCGCGCAGCCTAGCGGCTAGAGGGCGAGGAGGAGTTGCCGCGGTCTCCCTCTCCCCTTGGGAGACGGTCGGGGTGAGGGCTACGACGCGCGCAACGGTTATCAAACTGTTTACCAAGTTCGCGCGGCGGGCCCTCATCCGGTTCGCTAACGCAAACCACCTTCTCCCGCCGGGAGAAGGAGTTGCTGGCACAAATCGCAGAATCGTGACTCTAGACAACTCGACCGTCCGATAGGCGCATGCCGGCCCTCGTTGCTCGCTTGCCGGAGGTGGGGGTACAATGGAGTGACGCGTGGGCATTGTCGGCCTTGGCCGGCGGGCCCCCCGCCTCGGACCAGGCGCCGGAACCCTGGCCGGGCTCAGTTGCGCCCCGGGGCGAAACTACCCGCACTCTTCTCACTTCGATCTCATTCTCTTCGAGAGCAAGGATTCGCGTTGTCTACAGGAAAGCACCGCAGTCTGGGCGAGTACCTGCAAGCGTTCAGCCAGCATCGCAAATTGATGCAGGACGAGCTGCAAAAGGTGGTCATTGGCCAAGGCGAAGTCATCGAGCAACTCTTCGCCGCCATCTTCACCAGCGGCCACTGCCTGTTGGAAGGCGTGCCGGGTCTGGCCAAAACGTTGATGGTCGCCACGCTGGCGCGGATCCTCGACGTCGGCTTCAAACGGATTCAATTTACGCCAGACCTGATGCCGTCGGACATCACCGGCACCAACGTGCTCGAAGAAGACGAGCACGGCAAGCGGCATTTCCGCTTTGTCGAGGGCCCGATTTTTACGAATATTCTACTGGCGGACGAAATCAACCGCACGCCCCCCAAGACGCAAGCGGCCTTGCTGCAGGCGATGCAGGAGCGCGAAGTCTCCGTGGGGCAGCAAACGTACACGCTGCCAGATCCGTTCTTCACGATCGCGACGCAAAACCCGATCGAGCAAGAAGGGACCTATCCGCTGCCAGAAGCCCAGCTCGACCGGTTCATGTTCAATATCAAGGTGGGCTATCCGACCCAGCCTGAGGAAGAGCAGATCCTGGCGTCGACCACGCGCGGCGAAAAGCCCGAGGTCCGCAAAGTCCTCTCAGCCAAAGAGATTGTCAGCATCCAGAAGCTGGTTCGTTCCGTGGCCGTCAGCGAATACATCATCAAATACGCGGCGCGACTGGTACGCGCGACTCGCCCGAAGGATGAGTCGGCTCCGGACTTTGTGAAGGAACTGGTCGACTGGGGCGCAGGCCCTCGCGCCGGGCAGTTCTTGATCCATGGCGGCAAGGCGCTGGCCGCGATGGACGGCCGTTTTTCGGTGGCGATCGAAGACATCCAAAAAGTGGCCGTCCCCGTGCTCCGGCATCGCGTCAGCACGAACTTTCAGGCGCAGGCCGAAGGGATGACCAACGAGGGAGTCGTTTTGCGATTGCTGGAAGTGATCCCCAAGCCAGAGATCCCCAAGTTTCAGGCGTAGTGGGCAAGCGTAACGACGGCCGCGACGACGCGCTCGGGAGCGCTGGCGGCAGCGGACGAGAGGAGCCCGTCGGACGATCGACCAAAGGCTCTTTGTAGAGAAGGGCGCCAAAGCGCATGTTGTCGGCCGAAGAATATCTGAAGCCAGAAGTCGTTCGCGAAATCGCCCGGCTCGACCTGCGCGCCCAGTTCATCGTCAAGGGTTTCTTGCAGGGGATGCACTCCAGTCCCTTTCAGGGTTTTTCGGTCGAGTTCAGCGAGCATCGCAAGTATTCGGCCGGCGACGATCCACACGACATCGACTGGCTGGTCTACGCCAAGACAGACAAGTACTACGTCAAGAAATTCGAAGCCGAGACCAACATCACGGGCTACCTGGTGATGGATCTCAGCCGCTCGATGGGCTACACCTATCGGCAAAACCTCACCAAGTTCGACTACGGCATCTGCCTGGCCGCGGCGCTCTGCTACCTGATGGTCCACCAGCAAGACCCGGTTGGGCTGATCACGTTCGACGAGAAGATTCGCAACTGCCTGCCGCCGAGGTCCAAGCGTACGCAGTTAGGCAATATTTTGTCGTTGCTCACCAAACTGCGACCGACCGGCAAGACCGAGATCGCCAAGAGCATTATCCAGGTCGCGGCAATGCTTCGGCACCGCAGCCTGGTCATGATCTTCTCGGATCTACTGGCTGATCCGGAGCCCGTGCTGCAAGCCCTGCGGCGCCTGCGACACCGCGGGCATGACGTGATCTTGTTCCACATTCTGGACGAGGCCGAAGTCAAGTTCCCCTTCGATGGCGTCGTCGAGTTCGAAGAGCCCGAGTCGCAGGAACGAATGAAGGTCGACGCCGATGGCTTCAAAAGTGACTACATCGCCGAAGTGAATCGCTTCCGCGAGACGTATCGGCGCGAGTGCTTTCAGAGCGGCATTGATTACGTGCCGATCGACACCAGCATGCGGTTCGATCGGGCGCTGACCGGCTACCTGCTTAGCCGCCGGTCGAGGTGCTGACATGGAATTCGTCAATCCCGCCATTCTTTTCGGCGCTGGGCTTGCGGCCATTCCAGTGGTGTTGCATCTGATCATGCGGCAGCAGCCCAAGCTGTTGGAGTTTCCGGCGCTACGGTTCTTGCAGTCGCGGCAGCAATCGAATCGCCGGCGGATGAAACTGCGGCATTGGATTCTGCTGGCGCTGCGGGTTTTGGCAATCTGCCTGTTGGCTATGGCGCTGGCGCGCCCGAGCATCCGCGCGGCCGGCATGCTGGGAGACAGCGAGGCGCCCACCGCGGCGGCGTTGATCTTCGACACGTCGCCGCGCATGGCCTATCGGACCGAGAATAAAACGCGGCTCGAGGTGGCGCAGGATATCTCGCGCTGGCTGCTGCCGCGCTTGCCAGCCGAGAGTTCGATCGCCGTGATCGACGCCAACCCGGGCGATCCCGTCTTTCAGATCGATCAAAGCACGGCGCTACAGCGAATCGATCGCCTCGACACCTCCGGGGCAGGCAGGCCCATCGTCGAGTTGCTCGAAGGGGCGTTACGGCTTTTGAAAGAAAGCACGCTCGTCCGGAAAGAGGTTTACATCTTTACAGATCTCAGCCAGCCGGCCTGGCAGGTCGACTCGCCTGATCGCCTGCAAAAGCAGTTGGCCGAATTGAAAGGGATTGGCGTCTATGTCATCGACGTCGGCGTCACCGATCCCAAGAATCTCTCGCTTGACGAGTTGCAACTATCAGGGCAGATGCTCGCGCGGAACAGCCCGCTGCGAGTGGCGACGGCTTTGAATTCCGAAGGAATGGCGGGCAAGTTCCTGGTCGAGCTATCACTGATCGACGCCGCCGGACAACCGGAAAAGCGAGGCGAAGAGACGGTCGAGATCGCGCCGGGCGAATCCAAGTCGATCGACTTTCCGCTGATCACCGGATTGACCGAAGGGACGCATCAAGGGACAGTCCGCTTCGTGGGTGAAGACAGCCTGGCCATCGATAACACTCGTTACTTCACCGTGCAGGTCAAACCACCGTGGAAGGTGCTCGTGGCCGCGGGCGCGCCGGTGGAAGATCGCGCGGAGAACTTCACACAGGCGCTTGCGCCAACAGAATTTCGCCGCAACGGTCAGGCCCGCTATACGTTTGACGTGATTCCGTTTGCCGAGCTCGCCAAGCGGAATATCGAAGATTACGCGGCAATCTGCTTGCTCGATCCGCCAGCGCTCGAAGACGCGACCTGGCAGCGGCTGGGAGATTTTGCCCGCGCCGGTGGAGGCGTCGGGATTTTTCTCGGTCCAGCGGCAACGCTGCAAGGAATGAATACCCCGGCCGCGCAAGAATTGTTGCCGGGCGAACTCGATCACCAGGCGAGCAATCCGGACGGGGTAGTCTCGATGTCGACGCGCGATGATCAGCACGCCATGCTGGCCAAGTTCCGCAGCCGTCGTGGACAGGTGCCCTGGGAAGAATTTCCGATTTATCGTTGGTGGCAGTTCAAGAATCTGCACGATGGAGTGGCCGTTGCCTTGCCGATGGTCAATGATCGCCCGGCGGTATTGGAGCGACCTTTTGGCAAGGGACGCGTGGTGACCATGACCACGCCGGTCTCGGAGTTGTCAGACGTTAGTGACAACAATCGCTGGAACCAACTCTGGGGCATCGGATCATGGCCCTTCTTCACGCTCACCAATGAGATGATGCTCTACCTGGTCGGCAGCACCGAAGGGCAATTGAATTACGCGGCCGGTCAACCCGCGGTCTTGCACATCGATCCCAATCGAAGGTTCTCGACCGTGCTGGTCTCAACGCCGCGCGGTGAAAGTTTGCGGTCATCGCCCAATCAGTTGAACGACGTACAAGTCACCGCGACTGGCTCGCCGGGCAACTACCGGGTTCGCGCTGGCGGTGACACGGACGGGGTGAACCTGGGTTTTAGCGCCAATCTTTCGTCCGAGGCCAGCCGTTTGAACCGCGTCAATCCGGACCGATTGACGGAAGTCTTTGGCGATTTGCCCTTTCGTCTGGCCAAAAACAAGGACGAAATTGACCGAAATGTGAGCCTGGACCGCGTGGGTCGGGAACTGTTTCCGCTGTTGATTGCGCTGGTGGCGATTTTGCTAGCTGTCGAACATTTGCTAGCGAATCGGTTTTATCGAGAGCCCGCTCCGTCCGCCGCGCCGGCAGGCGCAGCGGCGGCTAGATCGTGACCGCCGCGAGCCTGTAACCGGCCTCTCCGAGGCGGGTCTTCTCCGTCGTGTCGTAGTGCCATCGTGGTAAAAAACAGGCAAACCACGACACCACGGCACAACGAAGGAGCGGTTGACGGGGGCGGCGCTGTCCCCAGCGGCGCCGGCTCACAGATCCCGGGCTGGAGTGACCGCTCAATTTCTTTTGCACAGGACGAAAACCGGCCGCCCGAATAGAATCGGGACTGGCACGAACCCTGCCGCGCGTCTCATCGTCTCTCGTCGTAAAGACAACTTCGACCATCGCCCGACGTACTTATGATTCACCTGGTCCTGACGCCTGTCGGTGGCTACTTGCTCGTCGCGCTGGTCAGCGCGGTGCTGCTTGGGCTGCTGCGGCTGGGACCGGGACAGAATCGCGTCACCACGCGCCGCCGCTGGGCGTTGGTCGGCGTGCGACTGGCGATCATCCTGCTGCTGATCCTGGCCATGCTCCGGCCGACGCTCGTTCACAGCACGCGCAGCCGCAAGCCGGCCACGTTGGTATTGATGGTCGATAGCTCGCGCAGCATGCAAGTGGCTGACGCCGCAGGCAATAAAACGCGCTGGGAGGCGTTGCTGGCCAGCCTGTCGGACTCGGCCGCCGCCATCAGTGATCTGACCAGCAAGGAAGTCGAGTTGAAGGTCTACGCCTTCGACTCCGACAACCACACGATGGACTACACGGGCAAAGACACCCTTTGGCCGAGCAAACCCAGCGGGCAGCAAACCGCGATCGGCTTTTGTCTGGAAGACGTTCTCAAACGCGAGACCGGCAAGCGTCTGGCGGCCGTGGTGCTGTTGAGCGACGGCGCGCAGCGTGTGTTGCCAGCCAAAGACGTGGCGCCGCAGACGCCAGCCCGGCGCTTGCAGGAGTTGGGTTATCCGCTCTACGCCGTGCCGTTTGGCCAGGCCCGCGGCGCCGGGCAGACGCGCGACGTCAAGCTGAGCGACTTGCGAGCGACGCCGCTGGTCTTCGTCAAGAATCAACTCGACGTCAGCGCAGTCGTCGAGTTGGAGGGCTTTGTCAATCAAGAGGTCGTTGCCCAATTGCTCGTCGAAACCGCGCCAGGCGTAATGACGGCCGTCGACTCAGTCAAAGTGCAGTCGAAGCAGAACGGCGATCGTCACTCCATCGAATTGAAATACACTCCGCAAGTCGCGGGTGAAATGAAGGTGCAGGTCAAAGTCGAGCCGCAGAATGGCGAGCTGGTCGTGGCCAACAATGAGCTCAGCACGTTCGTGACCGTGCTCGACGGCGGCCTGCGCGTGCTTTTGCTGGACGGCGCCCGACTGTGGGAGCAAAAGTTCTTGCGCCGGGCGCTCGACGCCTCGCCCGATATCGACGTGGATGAGTTTGTCATCGACCCCCGCAAGAAAGAAACACTTCCGCCCAACATGTCGTCGTTGTTCCAGCCAGGCAAGTACGACGTCTACATCATCAGCGATCTCGACGCCACGGCGTTTTCGGACCAGGAGCTGGTCGAGCTGCGGGCCGCCATCCAGGCAGGCTCCGGCTTTATGATGCTCGGCGGAATTCAAAGCTTTGGCGCAGGCGGCTACGGACAAACGCCGCTGGCCGATGTGATGCCGGTGTTCATGGATCGGTTCGAACGGCAGAATTTCGGCGAGCCGCCGCGTGAGGATCTGCATCTACCAAAGACGTCGAAACCAAAGTTGCGTCCGACCCGGGCAGGCGCCGTTCACAGTTTGATGCAGTTAGCCCCCGCGCCCGATAACACCAAGGCCTGGGACGCGCTGCCGCCGCTCGATGGAGCCAATCGATTCAGCAAGATCACGCCGAACGCCGTGGTGCTGGGCGAGACCACCGATGGCAAGCCCCTGCTAGTCGCCCGGGACTTTGGTCGCGGACGCGTGTTGGCCTTCGCCGGCGATTCGACCTGGCACTGGGCGATGGAAGGTTTTGAAGCCGCGCACAAACGATTCTGGCGGCAAGTGATTCTCTGGCTGTCACACAAAGACGACGCCAGCAGCAGTTCTGTCTGGATCAAACTTAACGAGCGGCGGTTCAGCCCGGGCGCCCGGGTGGAGTTCTCGGCCGGAGCCCGCGGACCCAACGGCGAGCCGATTGCTGACGCGCAGTACGAAGCCGAGGTGATTTGCCCCGATGGCAGCCGGAAGCCAGCCCGCATTCGGCACGAAGGCGAAGACGCGGCCGGAATGTTCCTCGACGCCCAGACACCGGGCGACTACACGCTGGTCGTCAAAGGCAAACGCGGTGGCCAGCCGCTGGGGACAGCGCAGGCCCGCTTCCTGGTGTTCGATCAGGACCTGGAACTCGACAATCCGGCCGCCGACCGTGGGGCGCTCGAAAGCCTGGCGGCCATGACCACGGGCCGCACGGTCCCGCCAGAGCAACTGCCCGATTTCTTCGCCCAGCTCAAAGAGCAGCTCAAAGACCTGGAAGTCGAAACGCTGGTCAAGCACACTCTATGGGACGGCTGGCCGTTCTTCCTCATCATGGTGGCGCTGCTGGCCCTGGAGTGGTGGTGGCGGAAAAAATGGGGATTAGTGTAGGAGGAAGGCCTTGAGGCTTTGAGGAGTTGAGGCTTTGAGGTAGAAGAATGCGGTGAACTTCTTTCGTTCGTAGCCACTCAGATTCACACATCCCGCTGTATTCCTGCCCCTCAAGTCCTCAACTCCTCAACACCTCAAGTCCTTCCTCCCATGATCTTGCTCATCGATAACTACGACTCGTTCACGTACAACCTGGTGCAGCGACTGGGGGAGATTGACGCTTCGCTCGATCTCGAAGTCCACCGCAACGACCAGATCACGCTCGACGAGATCGCTCGCAAGCGGCCGACGCACATCATCGTGTCGCCCGGGCCTTGCACGCCGAGCGAGGCCGGGATCTCCTGCGCGACGATCGAACGTTTCGCCCCGGAGACGCCGATTCTAGGAGTTTGCCTGGGACATCAATCGATCGGGCAGGCCTTCGGCGCCACGATCGTCCGCGCCAATCGTTTGATGCACGGCAAGACCGACATGGTGCATCACGACGGGCGCGGCCTGTTCGCCGGTTTGGAAAACCCCTTTCAGGCGACGCGCTATCACAGCCTGGTGATCCAGCCCGGCACGCTCTCGGATGATTTCGACCTCAGCGCCTGGTGCATTGGCCCCGACGGCGAACGCGAGATCATGGGCATTCGCCACAAACAATATCCGCTCCACGGCCTGCAATTTCACCCAGAAAGTTTTCTCACGCCACGGGGCAGCGACATGCTGCGATCGTTCTTGAAGATCGAACGACCGAAAGCAGTGACGGCGAAATAGAACCGCGAGAGCGCGTTGCCGTAGGTTCACGCGATCCGGGAGGGCGAGGCTCCTGCCGAGCCGCGAAGCGCGCTCGATTGCGTAGTAAGAAAGATTTCACGCGGAGGCGCGGAGATCGCGGAGCAAATGCGGTTCGATTGTCACTCGTTCGTCGTGCTGCCGGTGATGTGGAAGCAGTATCTCGTTGCAGCGCGCGGCTCAGCAGGAGCTTCGCCCTCCCGGTGAGCGTTCCCAAGTGGAGGAATTCTTTACCACTCTAAAACGGCCAGCCGCCGCGGACCCAGGTGTAGGCCAGGATGCCCAGGATCGGGAAGAGCACGAAGACCGCCGCGTAGGTGTAGAGCGACGTCCAGGTGTGTCGAGGCCAACGCGCCATGTCGATCAATCTCGCTTGTCTGCCCACTGTGCTTATTCAGTCGCCCCGATGAATTATGGGGCGCAGTCGGCAAGTGTGCCACTGGCTATGCCAGTGCTTCGTCTCCAATGATGCTGTCGCGATTACTTGCCCTTGGCTGTCGCGTCCAGCTTGCGCGCCGCCAGCGTTGGGTCGCTGGCTAGGGGCAACTTGACCACACGGCCGGTCTCCGCGGCTTTGTAGACCGCTAGAATAATTTCCACGCTGCGGCGCCCTTCCGGGCCGTCAACGGCCGGCGCGCGATCCTTGGTGATCGCGTCGAGCATGTCCTGGAACTGCTTGGTGTGGCCGTGGTGGCCGATGGCCGTGGGGTCGCTTGCACCGCCGGCGGTGCTTTTTCGCTTGCCCATTTGTTCAAGCACGGCCGAGTCGCGGCGGTTCTTCTTGGCGAAGTCCCATTTGACGATGTCTTCCTCTTCCATGACGGCGCTGCCGGCCGAGCCGTGGATTTCGATCCGTTTCAGATAGCCTGGAAACGCAGCCGTGGTCGCTTCGATAACGCCAAGGGCGCCGTTGGCGAACTTGACCGTGGCGACCGCCGTGTCTTCGACGGCAATCCGCTCGTGCGCTACCAGGCCGACGTGAGCCGAGATCTCAGCGACTGGTCCCATAAACCAGGTCAGCAGGTCCACACTGTGGATTGCCTGGTTCATCAGCGCGCCGCCGCCGTCGAGCTTCCACGTGCCGCGCCAGGCGCCGCTGTCGTAGTACGATTGCGGCCGGAACCATTTGACGTACGAGTCTCCCATCGTCAGCCGGCCGAAGCGGCCACCGTCGATCGCCCGCTTGATCTCCTGGCTCGAATCATGAAAGCGCGACGGAAAGATCGCCGACAGCTTCACGTTGTTCTTGTTGCAGGCCTCGATGATCTTGTCGCAACGGCCCAGCGTGATCTCGAGCGGCTTTTCGACGATCACGTGCTTGCCGGCTTTAGCCGCGGCCACGGCGGGCTCCATGTGTGCGCCACTGGGCGTGCCGATCGTCACCACGTCGACCTTCGGATCGGCCAGCATGTCTTCCAGTTTGTGGTAGGCCTGGCAACCAGTCTCCGCGGCCAGGCGGTCAGCACTAGCCGGAAACGAATCAAAACAGGCGACCAGCTTCGCGCCTCGAATATCAGCAATCGCGCGGGCGTGAAACTTGGAGATCATCCCGCAGCCAATAATGCCGAAGCCAAAACCCATGATGTCCGCCTCTAAGAAGAATGCTTGTCCGAATTTGCCGCGTAAAGCGACGAATTATAGTTGGCCTTAGGGGGCCGAACCAGAGCCGGGCAAAGTGCGTCAATTAGTCGCCGGAGCCACCAGGACCATCAACATCGTAAAGCCATTGAGCGACATGTGCAGGACGAGGGACGGCAGCAATCGATGGGTTTGCTGATACAAATACCCCAGCGCCAGCCCAAAGAAAAACAGCGGAACGGCGCTGGGCCCATTCCCTAAATGCGCGAGTGCAAACAGTGCCGACGTCACCACAATCGGCAGCCAACTGATGCGCCGCGTGATCAGCGGTTCGTCAATTTCCGGTCCCAAGCGAAACGTATCGACCGGTTCCACGTCGCCGGTCTGAGCATCGGCCACGATTGCGATCGGATGCTCAGACGCGGCCTCGATTGCGCCGGGTTCCGCCTGAGTATGCGCGGGTTGCTCCCAATCGGTCGATGTGTTGCCGACCGTTGTCCGTGGGACCAGCAGGGCTTCGATCCAACCCTGCAGCAAAACTCGGAAGATCAGTTCTTCGGCTAATGGCGCCAAAAAGACGGCCAGGGCAAACATGGCGAGAAAGAGCATTGGAGCCCGGTTGTTCGCCAGCGCTTCAGTCACCGGATGGCTAGCCTTCATCACGTACATGTGCAGTAAAGCCTGCAGCGCGTAGGTGGGCACGCTCACGGCCGCGAACGCCAGGATGCCCAGAGTCATGTCGTAGCCGGCCTTGCGGAAATCCAAGCCGAAGTCAGCCAGCGTGGCGCCGCTCGATACGTGCAAGACGCCGAACACGCCGGCAAGGACAAACAGAATCACCATCTCGGCGCCCAGACCGGCCAGCGCGATCTCGTCGGCAGCCGGTTCGTCGAGCACGCCCGCATCTTGAACCACTTCCACATCGCCCGCAGCCGCGGCGTCATCCAGACCTCGCCGCGCAAGTCTGGAGTAAGCGCCAAAGACGAGCAGCAACGTCAGACACGCCGCGAGAATAATCGCGAACTGCAGAACCCAGGGAGCGCGACGACGGGGCTCGAATGGAACGACTTCCTGGCCGTTTGCCATCCGCCGCACGACAGCCGCCCAAACGACAGGGCAGGCAACGATCGTGGTCAACGCAATTCCCAGCACGGCAAAATTTGCAAACACGGCTGGAGCGGACATGCGGCGAAATCAGGCTTTGAGGACTCGAGGTATTGAGGACTTGAGGCGCGTGCCTTCGTTCCACTCTTAGAGTGACAACGACCTGCCTTTGCAATCTGGTCACACGGCCAGACGCATTATCCAGATCTCGCGCCCTCCCTTAGGCGCTGAGCAGACTAATCGCCGTCCGCACGTAGGCTACTCCCGAATAAAGCGTGAGCAGCACCGCGCCCCAGACCGTGCCGTACAACGTATACGTCACCCACTGGGGCGCCTCGCCGGCTGGGTAGGAGAGAAAGACCAACCCCGCGATCACCGCGGCGCACTGCAGCCCCATTTTCAGCTTGCCGCTCATCACGGCCGAAAAGTCTTGTCCTTGCTGCTCCAAAAAGCTCCGCAGCGCGGTGACCAATAGTTCACGGCCGACGATGATCACCACCATCCAAGCCGGCAGGTAGGGCTGCATCTCAGGAATGGCCGCGAGCAGAATGAAGGCGCCACAGACGACGATCTTGTCGGCGAAGGGGTCCAGGATTCGACCAAGTGTGGTGATCAGCCCGTACTTGCGAGCCAGATACCCATCGAGCCAGTCCGTCGCCGCGGCCAGCACAAAGGCCACGAGCGCCCATTGATAGAACTTGAAAGACATCAATACGAACAAGACCACGGCCAGGGCGAGGCGCGCGGTGGTGAGTTGGTTTGGCAATCCGAATACGGCCGGAGTTGCCAGATCCTTGGTGCTTGCCGTCATCGCTACTCTCTCGGCGTGTGGTGTCGATCCGTGACAATCTTGCCCGGCGCCAACGGCCGTGACAATGCCAGGGCGTCACGGCCTGCTGGTCGAAAACGACTCTTCGCGGCGCCCGGCAACAGCATGGCGTTCGCTGTCACGCAGTGGGCCGCGGCGCAATCCCCCCTCCCGGAACATCCAGCGCTTTTAGTATAGCACCCCAGGGAAGTGCAGGGGGATGCTGATCGGCGTCGGCCATCGCTCGGACAGAACGGCGATGGCTACGAACCACCACCAATGGCTGCTCGAATTCGCCGAGAATTCAAGGAAGTGGACCCGCGAAACCCCGTGATTTGACACCCGGAGCTCCAAGGCGCAGAATCGATTCTGACGCGCAAGTGCTTCGCAAAACCGCCCCTGCGTCAGGGCTTCTGCCCCCCTCGGCAGACCCAACGGACTTTCCGCAAAGCTGAGCAATTCATGAATACTTGTCGGTCGAAAGATCGCGTCCTGCTGGCACTACTCGTTGCTGGGCTGCTTGTCACTTGTGGGTGTGGCAAGGCCGAGTATGAGCGACGCGTGTTGGCCGGCGTCGGCGGCATGCGCACCAGCGCCGCCTTGGGACCGGCGGTCAAGATTCCCGGCACAGAGTTGATGGTGCAGTTGCCGGCGATGATCGACGCCAACTCCAAGGCCTATGTCGAAGGTTCGCCCGAACCCAATGGCGCCGGGGTTGTGCATGCAGAGCGACTGAATCCCCCGTTTATGAAGATTCCGGGCCTGCGCATCTGCTACGAGGCCCAGCGCAAAGACGACATCATGCAATTGCAGTTTCCGCTTTTCTGGTACCTGGGGGTACTCGGACCGCAGGATCCTCCGCCTGGCGGAAAGTCAATTGAGCAATTTACGATGGACTCGATCGTCGCGGCGTTTCCGCCCCCGAACAAGCCACCAGTATCCGACACGGTCGACATTGCCGGAACACCGTGGAAACGAGTGACGTCAAGCGGCGTCCAGCAAGGGTTTATCGACCTGGCTGGGACAACCCGATTCGAAGGGGCCGTGTTTCAAATGCTGATTGGCGAAGTGAATGGGTCGAAGGTCATCATCGCCTACCGCATTCCGGTTGGATTTTTCAAAGCGGTCAATGCGGAGGAAGTCGTCAAGATGGTCGCCGGCACGGTCAAGCCGGATGCCCCGGCAGCCGCGGCGCCGCCTGCCCAGTAACGCCTACGGACCGCGCGATCCTATTTCGTCCGGCTAGCTATTTCTTTCCCAGGGCCCGTTGCTTGCGGAAAAATTGCGTGAGCAGCTCGCCAGCCTCGGTGGCGAGCACGCCCGCCAGGACATTCGCGCGGTGATTCAGCCGATTGTCGTCCAGCAGTCGAAATAACGACTGGACCGCGCCGGCCTTTGGATCGGTGGCGCCATAGACGACCGTTGGCACTCGAGATTGCAGAATAGCGCCAGCGCACATCGGACAGGGTTCCAGTGTCACGTACAGAACGCAGCGTTCCAGACGCCAATCCCCACGCGCTGCGGCAGCCTGCGTGATGGCTATCATCTCCGCGTGCGCGGTCGGATCGTGCAACTGCTCGCGCTGATTGTGTGCCGCGGCGATTACGCGCCCTTCATACGTCACGATGGCGCCAATCGGGACTTCGTCTTCGGCAAACGCCTGACGGGCTTCGTCCAGCGCCAAGCGCATGTACGACTCGTGCATGCGGGGAGTGAGTTCGTCTTGCACGTGTTTCTCAAGCGCGCGATAAGTGCGCTAGCCGGGGTGCTGGAATTGTTTGCCGTCGAGGTGTTGCGCGCCAGGCCCGCCGAAGCGAATTTCCAATCCAGTCGGCTGATCCCCATTGCCGGTCATGCGGAACTCGTGCAAGCCTGGGCCGAGCGAGACTGGCAGGTAGCGGTACTGCGGCAATTTCAGTTCGCCCTCATAAATCGCATTGCCGTCGACTTTGATCGTCACCTTGCCGACGTGCTTGACCTGAAACTGATAGACGCCTTCGCTCGGCACGCGAAAGATCGAAGCCATCGTAAAGTTTTGATCCTTACCGACCTTCGTCTCGGCCAGCCATTTACCGCCATCGGTCCGGGGGATGATCATCTTGGTCCCGCGGTCCGCCATGAATTGCAGGCCAGGCTGCATCGGTTTCGCGCCGGCCTTGGGCTTACGACCGACTAGGGGCGCATAGGGATCGACCGTCAGCAGAATCGGTGGAGAGACCACGGTTGTTCGGCCCTCTTCGTCGCGTGCCCTGGCCTGGAGAAGGACAGGTCCGCCTCCTAGTTTTTCCGGCAAAAATGTCGTTGCCCCTTTTTCGCCCTCGAAGACATGAACGAGCCGCCCTGACGCATAAATTCCAATCGTCTTGGCTCCGGGTGAGCTGGCTGACATCTTCATCGGAGCGCGCCAGCGAACAATCGTGGAGTCGCCAAAGCCCTCGCCAGCGCTGAACGAGATCGAACGGCTATGGTTGTCGATCGAAATCGGCAGGATCAGTCGCCCCTGGGATTCGATGGGGCCGACTTCGATTGCCACCACTCGTAGTTCGGCGGCCCCGTCCGGGAAAGCCGTCGTGTCTAGCGTAATCGTCTCGCCGTCCGAGCAGGCGCCGGCGCGGACGCCGTCAACAAACAACTCGAAGCGGTCAATCGTGCTGCCTTCCACGGTGGCGTGCGGGGTCAGCTTGACGGTCCCGGCCAGCACAGCGTCAGCCGTCACACCATCGATCGAGCTGACGCGCGGAATGTTCGCCCACGGCCGGCACAGCGGATCACCAACAATCAGCATCTGAAACGGGCAAAACGCCGACTGGTAGAACGACTCGGCCAAGGTACAGCCGCGCGCGTAGTGCACCTGTACAAATGGATTTGGAAACTTTTCCGGGATGGCCAGCGGTTCGATAACCATACCGCTGGCTCCCGCGGCGCCGTACTTCAGATATTCCGTCAGGCGCGTCTGATCCGTATCACCCATCACGCCGCCGTAGCTGGTGAAGTTATCGCAAAGAGCGCCGGGCAGAATGGTGCTCTTCGAGGCCTTCCAATCAAATCCGCGGGTGCCCGTGGTCAGGCCCTGCACGTCGTCGCGCCCCTGCGGCATGATGCCCGACACAATCTCGGCGTTGACTCCCAGCTTCTTCAATTCGGTCACGGCCTCGGGGAAACCCGCGTCGCGCACTGTCGAGCGGACATCGGAGTTTTTGCAGTAGTAGATCGTCCCTTTGGGCTTCGTGCCGTCGGCCAGGCTGCTACGGCGGAGATAGGATAAGACTTCGTCGACGCTATTGCCGTGCTGCGAGGTAACGCCGAGCATGGTGCTTAGGAAGTAGTGATCTCCGCCTCCTTCGACGAGGCGGCCATCGTTCGCATAGCCGTGCCAGGCGCGGAATGCCGCCGAAGTGATTTTGGGAGAGTCCGACGTGGCGCGGCGCGCGTAATGGTTACCGCGCAGATTGAGCTGACCATTCATCACAAAGAAGCGACCATCTCCAGCCGCGAATTGTGGCGAGGCGTAGGTCATCGCCGTGATCGAGCCAAGTGGCAGCAGCGCCTTGCCCAGGTCTTTGCCAGCGAAATGCGCCCGCAAATCCACCGATGTCGGAAAATCACTGGAATAAACAATGTAGTCAATCTGATCCAGCACGCGCTGGGCAACGAGCGCATCCATAATGGCGCCAATGATCGCTGACCGAAACGTCGCCGAGTCCACTTGCTCAATCGAGTTCGCCCAATCAATAAAGACGATGTTCGACGTTGGAATCTGCCGCAGGGAAGCGTAGTGCATCCCAATCGTTACTGACGCCCAACTGCGGGTATTGATGATCAGGGCGACGTTCTCCGGGCCGCCGCCAGCCTGCGCGGTAGTAGTCGTCAGCAATAGCCAGACCAGCGCCGTCGCGGCTCCGACCGTGGGTCCGCGCGCCGCGATCTGGGGAATGATTCGTTGCACTACCCGCAAAGACGCCGGGCCCATACGAAGCCAAAGGGGTTTCATCATGTCTTCCGCCAGGGTGTCGCGCGAACGGTAAAGTCGAAATTCGCCCACAAATCCCCCCGGAATTCGACCTTCCGGGGCTCAGACGACCGGTTTCCCGCGGCGCTCGATGCGCGCAATAGGCCGTCCCTCAATTACGCTTTCAGTCTATCATTGGTTCGTGGTGGGCGTGAGTGCGCAGGGCGTTTATAATCGGCGGCGGTCCGAGCTCAGACGGAGCAACCGTTCCAGCTTGCCATCACATCTGCGCTACAGACTCACCGCGTCGCCGCATCGCGATTCAGCCCAAAGGAAATTGACTATGTCGCCGCTCGATCGTCGCACGTTCTTGAATACCTCGCTGGCCGTGGGCGCCGCCTCCTGCCTGGCATCGGGAGCATCGCACGCCGCGGCCGCGGATGAAGACACGAGCGGCTTAGGCAAGACGCCGCACACCAAGTTCGCCGTCAATTGCGAAATGTGGTGGACCAAGCTGCCGTTTCTCGATCGCGTCAAGGCGGCCATTGCGTTCGGCTATCCGGCCATCGAACTTTGGCCCTGGCGCGGCAAAGACCTGGCCGCGCTCGAAAAGCTCTCGAAGGACAATGGACTGACGATCGCGCAGTTCACCGCCTGGGGCTTCACGCCCGGCATGAACGATCCCAAGAATCACGACAAATTCATCGCCGAGCTTGAGGAGAGCTGCAAGATCGCCAAGCAACTCGACTGCAAAAAAATGTGCGTCGTCGGAGGTAATGATCAGCGCGGCATGACGCAGAAGGAAATGCACGAGAACATCATCACCGCGCTAAAGCGCGCCGCACCGATCGCGGAGAAGCACGAGGTGATGCTGATCCTGGAGCCGATGAACATCCGGGTCGACCACAAGGGGCACTGCCTGTATGGCAGCGCCGACGCCGTGCGAATCTGCCGCGAAGTGAAGTCCCCGATGGTCAAAATCAACTGGGACCTTTACCACATGCACATTAGCGAAGGAGACCTGTGCGGTCACCTCAAGGAAGGCTTCGACCAGGTGGGCTATCTGCAACTGGCCGACCATCCCGGCCGCACCGAGCCCGGCACCGGTGAGATCCACTACAACCGCGTGCTGAAAGAAGCCTACGATCTGGGCTATCGAGACTTTGTCGGCCTCGAATGTCGACCCAAAGGGAACGAAATTGACGCAGCCAAAGGCGTAGCCGCCGCCGATGTCTGGTGACCTTTGGCGCCACGCTGCCGTGTAGGATGCGCTTTGTTTGAGGCGCGTTTGAGTGCGAGCTTTTGCGCGCTCTGACTGGCCCCGCTCTCTTGCTTTCGCTCGTGGACTAAATCCCTGGCCTATCCAAATGGGGCTTCGGGCGAAAGAACATCGCGTCAATCGACAACAGTCCCGGACCGATCAGCAGCAGCAAAACGGCGACAGACAGGTAGACCGCCGCCAGTTCGAACGACGGCTCGCCCGGTTTGCTGACAAACGCGTGTCCTTTGGGCGCGTGCGCCATGAAGATGGCCGTCGTCATCGTGCACGCGATCAGGAATGAGGCGACCGGCGTCAGGGCGCCGACCACCCAGCAGACGCCGCCGCCGAATTCTGCGACGGCGGCCGCGGCCTGCAGCAGCCCGGGGACCGGAGCTTCGGGCCCCATCCAGCTCATCGCATGTTGAATTTTCGGCAGTCCATGCATCACCATCGCGCTACCGGCGATGACGCGGATGGCTAACAATCCCACCGCGCCGGTCCCGCCCACAAATTTCGGCAGCAATCGATCCAACATCGCGGGTTCTCCGTGGGCGGGGTCCAAAAGTAACTGGCGCTTACGACGCAGTCGGAACGACCGAGTCATAGTAGACCGCAGCCGCCTTGAGGCAAGCAAGCCTGTTTGAGCTGGGGACAGCGAAAGCCTTACCGCTACCGCATTCATTCCACGCCACCGCGGTCACGGCTTGCCGTAGATCTCGCGAGGGTCGAGCAGCCGCTCCTGGGTCACGCGAGGGCCAGCGGGGGTTAGTTCACGGAAGAAGCAGCTACGATACCCTTCGTGGCAGGCCGGGCCGGTCTGGCGGACACGGAGTAGGATCGTGTCGGCGTCACAATCGATGTAGATACCCTGCACCTGCTGGACGTGACCGCTTTCTTCGCCCTTGCGCCAAAGTCTGCCTTTGCTGCGGCTGAAATAGACCGCGCGACCGGTCGTGACGGTCTCGGCGAAGCTTTCGGCGTTCATGTAGGCCAGCATCAGCACCTCGCCGGTATCGGCGTCTTGAGCCACGGCCGGTAGTAGGCCACCCCCTTTGGCAAAGTCTGGCTGCGCTTCGCCGGTGGGCTGCTGTCCTGCGGAATCGTTCGAAATTGTCACGCTCGTGGTCCCTTGGCTACCGTAAATTTTGCCCACACCGAACGGCTGGCGATCGCCGCCGGTCTTTCGATTCTACGCGACGCCGGCGCGTCAGGCACGCGCGCTCCAGGCCGGAACTTCGCTGCCGGCTGCAAAACAGGCTTTTGCGCGCTTCCGACCCAGTGGCTGGAGTAATCGCGGTAACTGTCCGATGGACTTAGCTATTCTTGGAGCGCATCGGCAATCCGGAACAGAAGCCGAGTGAGTCGATCACGCGGCCGCTGTTCGCATGACACGCGAGATCGTGTCGCGGGCGGCACAATCCTCGATACCGGCGTAAACCATCGGCGCCGCGCGACGAGTCTTTGCCGTGGGAAACGAATTCGAAGGCGGTCGAGTGATCGCGGAAAGGGACGGCGTGTTGAAGTCTTCTTTGAGCATGATCCTGCCTGTCTACAACGCACAGGCGACGTTGCAGGGCTTGATCGCCCAGGCTCTCGAAGTTTTGCCGGATCTGACTCCCCGCTGGGAGCTGCTGGTGATCGACAACGGCTCAACAGACGCCACGCCTGAGATTGCCGAAGACCTCACGCGCCCCTGGCCGCAAATCAGCGTGGTCCGCCATCGCCAGTCGTTGGGGCGAGTTGGCTGGCAACGCGCCGGAGTGGAATGGTCGCGGGGCGAGATTCTGCTGCTGCGGGACGTCAACTGCCAGCTCGATTTGGGCGGCCTTCACAAACTGTGGAAGCGCATCGTCGGGCAAGACGTAGTCGTGGCGCGCGACGCCAGTCGCGAGGTCTTGGGCCGAATGGGCGCTCGCCGCTCAGCCACTTTGCGCGAGCCCAGCTTGCAGATGATCCGCCGCCGCGCCCTGCTGGATTGGGCAACCGCCGACGGCGAAGAAGAATTGCAGGCGTTTCTCACGCGTCGGCGGATTTCGCAGCATGAAGTGGAGCTGCGGACCGTCAACGCAGTCCCGGCAATGCATAAACCGAAAGCCATTGCACTGGCCACAGGCGTGTCGCTAGCCAGCCAGTCGGCCCCGGATCATGCGACGATTCGCCAGCCGAATTATCTGGCCAGGTTGCGGGCATTTGCCCTCGGCGAGTAGCGCCCGCCCGTAGGTTACGCAGTGCGTACCAATTTCTTCGTTCGATACAACTCCGTGGTACGCACGGAGTGCGTACCCTACGAGGGCCGCCTACTTAAAGCTATCGTCTAGCGATAGAACGTGTCGCGCGCGTCGACTTGGACATTGTCCATGAACGACGTGATTGGGTAGTGTTGCAGCGTGTCTCGGTGCAGATAGTCCATGATCGCGTTGGCGACTGTCTCGCTCGTCACGATTTCGATCCGCACGCAGCCGTGCTCTGGCCCGGTGAACGGATCCTCAACTATGCCGTGCTCGCCCTTGCCGAAGCAATACGTGCAGTTGTAGCCTTTGGCGCCCAGCTTGAGGATCTCCTCGAGCAGGATCCGCTCGATCGCCTTTTCGGTGATCACGACGACTCGTCGGGCGACTGTCATGGTTGCCATCTTCGATATCCTCCAAATGCCTGCGGCAGTCGGCGCCGTTTTCGCTTTGGGCGATTCCAGCTACTTAGGTTGCGATCGCTTCCACGACGCCGACTGGGAAATTAGCGATGATCTGCTCGGCGATCGCCATATAGATTGGAATTCCCATGGTGACGTTGTAGGAGAACGTCACGCCCAGAGAAGCCGCTAGTGGCAACGTCGGGCTGGCTTCGGGAATCGCCAGTCGTTGAACTGCCGGCACCGCGATATAGGACGCGGCGGCGCAGAGAACAGCGAACAACACATAAGTCCCCAGCGCGAAGGGTTGGCCGAGCAACATGCTGTAACCGTGCGCGATAAGCATGCCGATCGTGGCGAAGATGTTCGGCCCAATCAGGGCGAACGCCACGAACCGCCAGCCCGCCGTTTTCAAGTCCCGCAGTCGCTTGCAGGCAGTCATTCCCATTTCGAGCAGGAACAAACAGAGGGCGCCCTGGAACAGCGTGATGAACAGCGCGTCGTCCGGGCCGGTCACTTCATGCCCCTGCAACTGGCTGACAAAGCCGATAATGATTCCGCCGAACAACAGAAACAGACCGGGATTCAAAAAGACTTCGTGTAGTAGCTCGAGGCTAACAAAAGAGTTGAACCGCTTTTCGCCATTGGTCTCTCCGCCGCCATGAGGGCCGCCACCCTTGCCAGGCCCTCCGTGATCGGCTCCTAGCCCGAGATCTTCGGCAAGCGAGTCGGGTAACGGACGCGGATCATAGCCTGGCTCGCCGGGCATGTTCCCGCGCGGATCCATCCCCTTCGTGCGGAGGTTGGCAACGATCATCAACGCCACAAGGCAGCCGGGGATTTCCATCACGGCCAGCATGACCGGCATGTAGGCAGCGTAGGGAATTGGGTTCGGCTTGTGATTCTCCAGCACGCCGCGGCAGGTAACAAAGGTACCGGCCGAGTCCGAGCCGTAGTAACCAGCAACGGTCGCGGCGTCGATCTGTCGCAGCTTGGCGAAATTCTTCAGCACCAGGTACGAGATGCAGCCGATGATCGTGTTCGTGATGAAGCCAATTAGCATGAAGCCGCCCGCGTGCAGCAACTCTGCAGGAGACAACTCCGCCAGTTCTTCGCCCCCCTTCCAGCCGATCGCAATCAGCAGGTACATCGTCAGCCCTTGGTAAAGGACGTGGGGGAACTCGAACGGCACCTTCAACAGCGGAACGCTGAAGCCCATGTAAAAGAACAGCAACAGCGGCTTGAACAGATTGTGGAGAACGTTGTTGCCGAACTCATGCAGGAAATTCATCGCAAACCCTTCAATAAATGCGGCCTAATGGATGCTGCCTAGGCCCACAACCTGTGACGCAGGGAATTGGCGAATCGTCATTTCCGTTGCGCGCTGCCAAGCGGAACCAGGCGGCAGGCAGACCAGCCGGCAACGAGAGCCGTTGCACGCCGAGTCGCACGCCGCTGCTGAACACCGCTGAATTGGACTCCGCGCTGCCGAAAACAAGTCGATAGCCAAGAAAGACGCACGCTGGGGGAGGGAAGTGCGACGCGTGCAGGCGGGCGGATGCATCTGGAAGGAAGGTGAGGCAAGCGACCGACGAGGAGCCTTTTTACCATGGCGCCGACCCGAACGCCAACCGCTCGTTGCGATAGATCGCCCGAAATGTGTCACTGGTTCCGGCTGCGCGCCATGCATCCGTTTGCCGTCTTGTGGAAGTCCGTATTCAATCAAATAGCCGTTTTTTAGTCAGCGAACGCCCATTTTGAGAGTATAGGCGTCAAGGGCTCCCGCCGTCAGATTGCGAATCGTTACAATTCTGTAAACTCATTTGGCGCTCGAACGACATTAACCGCCGTAATGCCGAGAAAATGCTGCAAAACGCGTCGATCGGCATGCGACGCCGATGTTTGGTTTGGCGTCCCCTTCTGCTACAAACTTGCCCGACGGAGTAGACTTGAAGGTGGGTGGCAATCTCGGTCGAGGAGTGCAATACCTTGAACGTACTAGTCGTGGAAGACGATCCAGTCATTGGCAAGGCACTCCGACAGGGCTTTGTTGAATCAGGCTGTGAATGTGTCTGGGCAAAAGATGGCGTCCGCGGTTTGGAGCTCGCCACGGGACAACAGTGCGATTGCATCGTGCTCGACCTGATGCTCCCCAACCTGCCGGGCATCGACGTTCTGAAAAAGCTCCGCCTGCAAGGGATTCACACGCCGGTGATCCTGTTGACGGCGCTGGGCTCCGTTGACGAGCGCGTCGCCGGCCTTAACGCCGGCGCTGACGATTATCTCGTCAAGCCGTTTGCTTTCACGGAACTGATGGCGCGGCTCGAAGCCGTTTGTCGGCGCGCCACCAACCGTCCTCGTCCGACTCTACAAGTGCGCGACATCACGCTTGACCTCACCACGCGGCGCGTCACGCGCGACGGAATCGAAGTCGACCTGACTCCCACGGAGTTCAGCCTGTTGGAACTGCTGATGCGCTACGCTGGTCAGGTGGTCACGCGCAAGATGTTGTGCGAGCACTTGTGGCAGTCTGACTGGGAAGGCACGACCAACGTCATCGAAGTGCATATCAATCGTCTGCGCGGTAAGCTGGATCGCAAGTTTGGCGATTCCATGATTCAAACCGTGCGGGGCCGTGGCTATGCAATCCTCGCGGCGTAAGAGTCACAGTTTGCTCAAGGGCGTCTTCCGCTCGTTGCGGTTCCGGCTCACCGTCTGGAACACCGCGGTTGTGCTGTTGACCGTGGTCGGCACACTGATCGGAGTCCGCGAAGGACTGCGGATCACCATTCGTCACGAAGTCGATGATCTGCTGCGCGAGGACGCGAGCGAAGTCGAGCTGGCCGTCCGCGAACTCTATCCCGACGAAGTCGCCATTCGGAACGAAATGAAGCGCAAGGCCACGGGCCATGCCCAGCGAGGGATGTTCGTCGAGTTGTTGGAAGGGGAGGACCGCGTTGTCTGGTCGAGCCCGACGACTCCGTCCGAGCAGGAATTCCGCACGCGACTCAGCGACGGCAATATTCTAATTGGCGATCAACTCTATCGCGTCGTCGAGCGCACGCTCGATCTCGACAAAGTCGGCGTGCATGAGTTTACGATCCGTGTCGGATCTTCGATGGCAGGGCCGGATCAGGACATCGCCACACTCACTCGCACAATGACGGCCGTGGGTCTGTTGATCATGCTTGTTGCGCCGCTGGGTGGTTTTTGGCTGGCCGGTCGTGCGACGCGACCATTGGGCCAGATCATTCGCGCCGCCGAGCGATTGCGGCCCCGCAAGATGGAAGAGCGATTGCCGATCCGCGGCGCCGGAGACGAGCTCGATCAACTCTCCACTACCATCAATCGATTCTTGGACCTGATCGCCGATTATCTCGATCGCAATCGTGAGTTCGTTGCCAACGCGGCGCACGAATTACGCAGCCCGCTAGCGGCGATTCAGAGCTCTGTCGAAGTCGCCCTGAACAGCGATCGGACGATCGACGCCTACAAGGACCTGCTGAGCGAGATCGTCAACGAGTGCAGCAGCCTGGGCTCGTTGGTCAATCAGTTGCTGCTGTTGGCCGAGACCGACGCCGGTAATCTGCAACTTTCGGACACGGTGATCAGCCTGGATGCACTGTCGCAACACTCGGTCGACATGTTCCGAGGCGCCGCGGAAGAACGCGGCGTGGAACTTCGCTTCGGTCGTAAAGAGCCGGTGTATGTCCGCGGTGACGCGCGGCGATTGCAACAAGTGGTCAACAATCTGATCGACAATGCCGTCAAGTTCACTCCGTCAGGCGGCCGCGTCGTCGTTGACCTGCTGAACGACTTCGAGCGAAATGTCAGCCTGTTCCGTGTGCGCGACACCGGCATCGGCATTGCGCCTGCCGATCTGCCGCACGTCGTCGAACGCTTCTATCGCGGCGACAAGTCGCGACATCGCGAGCATCAGCCCGGCGGCACCGGGCTGGGCCTAAGCATCTGCCAGTCGATCATCCAGATGCACGGCGGTCACCTGGAAATCGTTAGCGACCTGGGCAGCGGCACAACCGTGCTTGTCACATTCCCGCGGGCAGTTGAGAATCCGGCGCCGGAAGCGCCGTCGCCATCGCTCACAAGTTCGCCCTACTAGCGCGGCTTCGGCGACATTGTGATTTGGCTGTAGGTCACGCAGCCCTCTGCGTGACATGAATCGCCGAACGACATTCTTCCTCGGGCGGCGTGAGAGACCCGCCCGAGCGTGCTTCTTTGTGACGCACGGGAGTGCGTGACCTACGGCCCGTCGGCCTCAAGCCTTCTTCATCTACACCAGCTCGTGGATCACTTCGCCGTTGTCGATTGCTGGAACCGGGCGGCCGGCGTGATTGAGGAAGCTGATCGTCGGATCGATCCCGAGCACGTGGTAGATCGTGGCGTGGATATCGCCGGCCGTGATAGGGCGGTCCTTGGGCGCTTCGCCCAGTCGATTCGTCGAGCCAACGATCTGTCCGCCGCGGACGCCGCCACCGCCCATCAGGCAGAACATCGCGTTCCCCCAGTGGTCGCGACCAGGCGTCCCCTTGCTCAGCGGTGGTCCGCCGTTGCCACCATTGTTGATCCGCGGCGTGCGGCTGAATTCGCCACACAGCACGACGAGCACGCGTTCCGACAGGCCGCGCTGCGAAAGGTCTTCGAACAACGAGGCAACGGCCTTATCGACGTTCGGCAGGTAGTTCTCCATCCCTTGCTTGAGATCCCAGTGGTGATCCCAACCGCCGAAGTGAACGGTGACAAACGTGCAGCCCGCCTCTACCAATCGACGGGCGAGCAGCGTGCTTTGCCCCCAGCCGTTGCGACCGTAGCTATCGCGGAGCTTTTCGTCTTCGGATCCGATGTCGAAGGCTTTGCGGGCCGCCTCGCCCGAAACTAACTGGTAGGCGTCTTGTTGAAAGCGATCCATGGCCTCGACCGAGCCACGCGTGTCGGCGTCGCGGCGCATGCGGTCAAAGTCTTTGAGCAGTGTCTGCCGATGCCCCAAGCGGTCGATCGTCAGCCCGCCAGCCAGGTTCATGTTGCGGACTTCGAACTTAGGGCTGTTCGGATCGCCGTCTGTTTCGAAAGGATTGTGTTCGATGCCCAGGTAGTTGGCGCCGAAGTAGCCAGGCCGTAGGCCAATGCTGGCCGCGTACGGCACCGCGGCATAGGCAGGCATGCCGGCGCGGCGCGGGCCGGCGGTCTTGGCGACGATCGATCCGATCGACGGATACTTGCCTGCCTGATCGGCTCCGCTAGCGCCAGGCCGGGTGGTGAGCATGATGTGCCCGCCGGCAAAATGATCGCCCGTGCCATGATGCAGCGAGCGGACGATGGAAAACTTATCGGCGACCTTGGCCTGCCGCGGAAACAACTCGCTGATTTCGAAGCCGGGCACGTTCGTCGGTATCGGCTGCCACATGCCGCGATATTCGACCGGGGCCTCGGGCTTCAGGTCGTACAGGTCCAAGTGACTGGGACCGCCATCGAGCCACAACAGAATGACCGAGGTGTCCTTCTTGGCAATCCCCAGCCGGGCCGAATCTTCTTTGGCTTTGAGGATCGTGGGCAACCCAACGGCCGCCATGCCAGCGGCGCCAATCTGCACGAAGCTGCGCCGACTCATACCATCGCAGTACGCGGGGGTTTTTCCAGCGTCGATCCGAAACATGGCAGGTCTCCAGTGAGAGAGCAGCAGCGAAGGCAGGCGCCCCCGGGGCGGGGCAATCAGGCGGGGACGTATCGACAACGATTGATCGATACGGATTGTAAAGCGGTTTTCCGACGCAAGTCAAGGTTTGATCGATGCTTCGCTGCCGTGCTGTCATGCGGAGACAATCCGTCGAAGTGATGGCCGCGACGCCAGTTACAGGCGCATCGCCTCGGTCACGTCGCGCGGTTTGTCACGGTTTCGAGGATGATCTGTTCGCGCAAATGGAGTAGCTGCCCCTGCCAATTCAATACCAGCCGATACACAAAAATCACCCCCGCGCAGAAGGCCAGGCTCAATAGCAGGCAGATCGGCGCGCCTCCGGTCCAGCCGAGCCACTCCAGCAAGGACTCGATCGCCAGCGGCAAGAGTGTTGGCGCTTCGATCAGCGGAAACACGCAAAACATCATGGCCATCTGGATCAGCACCGGCATCAGCTTGACCTGCGCGGGCTTCAGCGAGCCGGCCGCGATGTGCATCGGCGCGTAGATCGAAAGCAAGTTCGCCAAAATGCAGAACAAGAGAAACATCGAAACGGCTTGCGGGACCATCGACAGAAAATGATCCCATCGCATTGGACGGATGACTTGCACGGCGATCAACATGACCGCGGCCATGCCCAGCACGAAGGGAGTGAACCCAAGATTCTTGCCCAGCAGAATATCTCGCCTGGGGACAGCGCTGAGCACAAAGACTCGGTAGCCGTCACGGTCAAATCCGAATTGATTAGCGACCATCCCCAGCGATCCGAACAGCGCCATCCCAATCGCCGCAACGCCGGCCAGCGCCCGGACCGGGGCCGGCAGATCGCCAGGCATTTTGAAAATCGCCGAACCGAAAACGATGATGAGTATTACTGGCGTCATCAGCATCAACTTCGACTCTGGCGCCCGGATGAGCGATTGCAAACCGCCGAGCGCAATTGCCGCGACCGGTTCAGAGAACCCGGGCAGGTTGGCTTCGAGCAACTTCGCGCGGCGCTTGCCAGCGACCGTCGCTGAGCCGCTTTCGGGCGCTGCGACCGCTATCGCCTTTTGAACATTCTTTTGCTGGCCGGTCGATCGCCCTTGATAGATGGCAATCGTGGTCCGATAGGCGCGCCCCAGGCTGGCGCCGCCGATCAGCGTCATCCCGCCAAAGCACAAGGCGGCCGTCAACCCGTTCCCTTCGGCGGCGGCCATGACGCCGAGCGGAAACCAACCAATCGGCACAACCCGATTCAGCCAGATTGCCGTGTAGCGTATTTGCTCAGCGGTTTCGCGGCTGGCCTCTTCCCTGGCCAGCTTGTCCTTTTCGATCACCTCGTTCTGCCGGCGCGTCAGTTCGGCGCCGTCGATTTTGCCTGCCTGCGCGTCGCTCGTCAGTTGTTTCAATTCTGCGCTGAGCGTACTCGGTCGCTTGAGTCGCTGAAGAGGATTCCAGAAAGTCATCAGACTTGGAAGTTGGGAGATCAACACGAACCCGAACGTCATCATCACAACGATCGTGCGTCGACGGCGTGGATTGCCCATCAACGACGCCAACCAGCCCTGAAACTGGTAGGTGAGCGCAGTCACCATTAGCAGAAAGGCCGCCGTCAACGGCGCCACGACCAACAGCAGTGGTCCCTTGGTGATCGCCAGCGCCAGGCCAAGCCCTAATAGCATCGGCGCGAATAAGACCAGCGTCAGGCTCAAGAGCGAACTGACGTAGTTGATGGCAAACGCCGATCTCAACGACACTGGCAAGTGAAGTAACTTCGACAGTGACAGCGACTCAGTCCGCTGTAGCTCGGCCATCAGGCCGATGCTCCAGAAAAAAACAAAGCCGACGGCCAGCGCGTCCCAGACATACAGCAAATGCGTCGGAGTGGCCTTGGGGAAGGCATAGATCCCAATCGCCAGGCACCCGGCAAACAGCGGGACAGCCGTGGCCAACAGTCCCACGACGATGATCATCATCAAGATCGCGTTCAAAGCGCCGGCGCGGCGCCAATTGTTGGCCATCAGTCGCCAGCGCAGCCAGAGAATTGCCTGCAAGTGTGCCCAACTCACGAGGCTGCCTCCTCGAGCCAGTTCAACTTGCGAGCCGTAACGGCGTCGGCGCCGGCATATTTCAAAAAGCAATCCTCCAGCGAGCTGCCCTGGCGAATCGATTCGAGCGTGGCCTGCTCGACGAGCTTGCCACGGACGATGATCCCGACGTGCGTGCAAAGCCGCTCGACGATTTCCAAAACATGCGAGGTGAGAAATACCGTCGATCCACGGGCGACAAACCCGGCCAGCAAATCGCGAATCACGCGCGACGTGACGGCGTCGACCCCTTCGAACGGTTCGTCGAGAAACAGCAGATCCGGGTTCGGCAACAGCGCCGCCGCGAGCGCCAGCTTCTTCTTCATGCCATGCGAATATTCGAGCGTCAGCTTTTTATCGACATCTTCCAGGCTGAGGACCGAAAGTAGCTCATCGCTGCGCTCGCGGATCGTCTCGCGCGGCATCATGTGGATGCGGCCGACGAAGGTGAGATACTCGCGGGCTGTCAGATTGTCGAACAGCGCCAAGTCTTCCGGGATCACGCCGACGTGGCGCTTGGCGTCGAGCGATTCGCGCGGATCGAGCATGTTTCGGCCGAGCACGCTGATCTGACCGTCAGAGGCCGAGAGCAGACCGGTCAGCATTTTGATCGTCGTCGATTTGCCGGCGCCGTTCGGCCCGAGAAATCCATAAAAGGTGCCGCGATCGACGCGCAGCGCAATGTGGTCGACTGCGCAAAAGTCGTTAAAGAATCGCGTTAGATCGTGCGTTTCGATCGCCAGTGTCATGCCGCCCCTCTGCCGGTTGAGAATCGTCCGTTCGCCGTATCGTAACCGCTCGGCGCACGGAAAGCACGCTGCCTAAGCGCCAACCGATATGAACTCACGTTGTCGGCAAGTCGGCCAAAGGGATTCTGCCACAGAGGTCACAGAGGACTCCGAGAAGAAGGTACACAATTCCGACTGTTGCGGAGCAGGGGCGTCTCGTCAATTCTTGCCTCTGCGGCCCATGCGCACACTGCATCCTCTGCGGATAAACTCTTCCTTCACAGCAAGAAAGACGGTTGACCGCGGAGGGCGCAGAGCGGGATGAGGACTTTGATTGTCTTCCTCGGTGTGCTCTGTGGCCTCTGTGGCAACATTCTTGTCACGAGTTCGCTAAATGTTTTAGCACTTTCGAAGGCTCGATTGGGTCGCGGCCTGGCAGGACGATTCTGAGCCGCTCAGGAAGCCATGGTTGATCTGCGAACTCAGATCATGAAGTACCACTGATCTTTTTCGTTCAGGCTGGCCGAGTGCTTGGGGCAGGTGGGACAGACGTCGTCGCCGACAATTTCGTATGCAACCCGTACTGCTTCGAGCGTGCTGGTCCAAATTTCGCCGGTTTCCTGGAAAACAAATACTTGTTCTTCCCCCAGGTGCCGCAGCAGGCCACTCGCCGCCAGAACTTTCATCAGACTGGGGCGCACGCCACACAATAAGACGGTGACGCCGGCGACCTTCATGCGTTCAATAAACCGGTCCAGCACGCCGATGCAAACGGCGTCTGGATTTCGCGCGCGTTTGAGCCGCAACACGATGACGCGAACCCCCTCCTGGGCGCGTTGTGCGATTTGGTCCAGATGCTCTTCCAGCTCTGGCGCCGCGCCAAAGAAGAGCTCACCTTCCAAGCTATAGATGCGAATGCGGCTGCAAGTTGGATCGTTTGCTACGCGCTCGCGAACGACGTACTCCTTCGCCGCCACCAGTTCAGTCATATGCACGCGGGCCGCTTTCGGCACGTAAAGCACAAACGACAAGAAGACGCCGATCAGGACGCAGAACTCGATCGAAATCGCCACGGCCGAGATCGCTGTGAGCGACACGATCCAGGCGTCCGTCGGCGTGGCGCGTACGTGGTACATCAATTGTTGTCGATCGATGAGCCGCCAGGCCGAAAGCATCAGAATGCCGGCCAGGCCACCGCGCGGAATGTAATAGGCGTATTCGGCGAACAGCACCACGGTCAAGGCGACGGCCAAGGCCGCGATCACGCCGGACCACTGCGTGCGGGCGCCTGCTTGCTGGTTGATGGTCGAACGCGTCAGCGAGCCAGAGCCTGGAAAGCACTGGAACAAGCTACCAGCCAGGTTGGCGACTCCTTCGCTCAGACATTGCTGGTTAATATCCAGCTTTTGACCGGTCTTGGCGGCAATTCCCTTGGCCATGGCAATCGCTTCGAGCAATCCCAATAGCGCAATGGCCATGCTGCTGTCCATCAACATCCGCACGCGCGACCATTCGATTTCTGGTAGCGCGAACGATGGCAGCGCAGCCGGAATATTGCCGACGATTCGGACCCCGTGCTGGTCAAGGTCCCAAGCCCACACGACCGCGGCCATGGCGATGATCGCGAGTAACATCTCCGGCAAGCGAATGCGCAGCAGCGAATTGATCCAGTTCAGCGTGAGTGTGATGCCGATTGTCCCCAGCCCAACCAGCAGCGTGGCGCGATTGGTCTGATCAAGATGCGACAGCGTGAGCCAGAAGCGTTTGAGAAAATGGTCTTCGCCACTTCCAAGCGACGGTAGACCCAGTAGGTTTTTGAGCTGGTCCAGCACCAGCAGCACCGCGGCGCCCAGCGTAAAACCGACAATCACTGAATGCGAAATGAATCGCGACAGGTCGCCCAAGCGGAGCAGTGTAATGCCGGTCTGAAAACCGCCGACCATCAGAGCCAGCAAAATGGCGCCGGCAATCCGCTCCGATTCGCCAAAGCCGACGAGCGCGCTGAGGATGGCGATCGAAATGGCGTTGGTCGGCCCGTTGATCAGTTGCTTCGAAGAATCGAAGAGCGCGCCAACGCCGGTCATCACGATTGCGGTATAGAGTCCATACTGCGGCGGGATGCCGGCAATCTGAGCGTAAGCCATGGCCTGGGGCACGGCGACCGCTGCCACCGTGAGTCCGGCCACGGCGTCCATCGCAAAGGTGCGTGTCGAGTACGTTCGCAGTGATTCGAACGCCGGAACGAAGCGATACAGCAGCTCGCGAAATGAGGCTCCAGCCGCTGCGTGCGCGGCATGTTCTGGTGGAGCTTGACTCATTCGCGAATTAACCTGACTGGGAACTCACACCGCAAGACATACCCATATCGTCAACAGGCATGATGGTGAGCTGATTTTAGAAGGGAATGGCGACCCCGGCAATGCCGAGCGGCTGCCAGCCAACGCGGCAAACCACGCATAGCGTGCGGTTTCTTCGCCTGAGCGCCTGCTCGCAGCGCCGTTAGCGATTCGCCTTCGCGCCATCACTTGCCGCGCCCGTTGGCAGCGGCACTTGTTGCGGAGACATCAAATAGCCGATCAGATCGCGAGTCTCTTTGGCGGGCAAAACCTCGAGCAACCCCTCGGGCATTAGTGACAGCTCTGTCTTGTGGATCTCTTCGACATCGCCGCGATTGATGACGATTCGCTCGGTCGGTGTCTGAATAGCGAGTGTCGGGCCTGGCGTGTCGGTGACAAAACCGTTCAGCAGGCGGCCATCGGCCAGCGCAACGGTCGACATCCGATAGCCGACAGTGACCGTCGCCGATGGGTCGACAATATTCTCCAGCAGATAATCAAGATTCGACCGCTGGGCTCCCGTCAGATCAGGCCCGAGTTTGCCGCCCTGGCCGTAGAGCGTGTGGCAGGTGGCGCAGGCTTGCGTGAAGCGCTGCCGCCCGTTGGCCAGATCGGCGCCTTTCAGACCCTCCCCCGCGAGCGATGTTTTCATCCGCTCGATCCGTTCCTTCTTGGCGGCGGAGATCGATTTCAATTCCGGCCAGAGCTCGGCGACCTTTTGCCGCACCGCCTCATCGGGCGACGCCGACATTTGCCGCACCTGAAAGCTTGGCACTTGCTCTCGCTGGACGGCGCCGGCGGCGACCGCTTCGAGTAGCGGCTTCGTCCAGGCTGGGCGCGAGCTAAGGGTGACAATCACGGCGTCGCGAGCAGGCTCTTTGAAATTTCTCACGCGGTCGAGCAGAACTTTTGGAACGCCGGCGTCGTCGCAGTACGCCAGGTTGCGGATTGCGTCAGCTCCGACGTCGCGGTCATCAACCAGCTTGAGCAGTGTGGTGGACAAGCCTTCGGCCTGGGCTTCGGCCAGCACGCGCATCGCGTCACGCCGTGCTGCTGGATCGGCCGTGGACAACTTCACGATCTTCATCAAGTCATCGAGCGCGCGGCCATCGCCAAAGACGACCGATAGCTCTTGCACGAGCTTCTTTAGCTCCGGATCCTCGCTGGCGGCGAGCGACTTCTCTGCCGTTGTCCATTCGGCTGGCATTGGCGCTTTGCGCTGACCGCGGAGCGCGTCCGCCATGCCCTGTGCAATCGCTCGGCTGCGATCGGGCGAAGTCGCTTGCGCCGCGGCGAGTGCCAATTGATTAACGGGCTCCGGCGTTGTCGCAAGGTTCTCGGTTAGTCGCCGCGTAATCAAACGCGCCACGGTCAACATTGGCGTCGTCGCGGCCAGCTGCACCGCGCGGGTCGGATTGTCTGACACGACAGGTTCCAGCCCGTACCAGATCATCAGCGGCAGCGCCGGGTCGGTGGCGAACTCCGCTTTGGCGGCGAGCTGCTCTGCCAACGCCCAGCGGTCCGCTGGCGCGATCCGCTGCAGCGCCGACGCCAGGTAAAGGAGCACCAAACCCGATTTCTCGTTGGCGGCAAACTCCGCAAACGCGCGGGCGGTTTCGGCCGATGGCGCGCCTTCGTCAACGAGCAGCCGGACGGCCCAAGCCCGCACACTCTCGTCAGACTGTTTGAGTTGCGCAAGCAACCAGTCCGTCGACGCGCCGCCAGTCGCATGCAAGCGCCACAACGCGTGCAGCTGGTGGATCGGGTCGGCGTCGTCAGCCACGATCGCGCGAAGCTTCTCGTGCAACGCTTCCATGGGGCGGCCGGCAGCGGCGCGCTCCTGCAGCACGCGGCGCGCTTGCCGGTCCAACCATTCGTTTTTTTGCGACCCCAGCGCTACGAGTTGGTCGTCGTCGAGCGCGCCGACATCGGCGACCTTCGATTTGGCAGGCTCGCCGTAGACGATCTTGAAGACGCGGCCGCTCGAGCGATGGATACCATCGTTATCGTGGCATTCGCCGATGTCGCTCCAATCGGCCAGGTAAACGCCGCCGTCACGCGCCGAAAGTAGGTCAATTCCGCGAAACCAGGGATCGGTCGTTTTCAGTAAATCCGGCGCGTGGCGACCGACGAAGCCGGCGCCTTTGCGCTCGATCCGATCGTTATTCAATCGCATCCCATGCAAGTTGATCGTAAAGAGTGTATCGCGATAGCGGGCGGGCCAATTCTCGCCCAGGTAGAACAACAAACCACTGTGGGCGTGGCCACCACCGGCCTGATCTGTGGTCGGCGTGACGCCGGTCTCGCGGATCTTGTGCCACACATCGGCTGTGTCCCAATGAAAGTGATCGGCCGTCTGTGTCATCAGTTCATAGACGTGCGGATTGTCGTCCTCGCCATACATGCGCTGGTAGTGGGCGCCCGGCAGACCATGCCAAAGATGGTTGATCACGGTGTTGATGAAAAACAGTTCGCCGCGCTCGTTCCAATCCATGCCCCAGGGATTGGTAGTGCCGCGGCAAACCACTTCGAAGACCTTGCGCGTCGGATGATAACGCCACACACCGGTGTTGATTGGCGTGCGCTGCGCCGGGGGCGCGCCGGGAGCACCTACTTGCGAGGTAGCCAGAATGCCGTGCCGACCATAGAGCCAGCCATCCGGACCCCAGCGCAGTCCGTTCACAATGTTGTGGCGGATGTCTTCTTCGTCCCAGCCATCGAGGACCACCTCGGGCGGGCCGTCTGGCTTGTCATCGCCGTTGCGATCAGGGATGAACAATAGCTGTGGCGCGCACAGGGCCCAGACGCCGCCGAAGCCGATCTCGACACTCGTCAATTTGCGCCCTTGGTCCCAAAAGACCGTGCGACGCTCAGCGCGGCCATCGTGATCGGCGTCTTCGAGAATGACGATCCGGTCTTTCTGCGACAGATCGAAATTGGCCGGCCGCTCGGCATAGGTATTATTCTCCGCCACCCACAACCGGCCGCGCGAGTCTGTCGCCATGGCAATCGGCTGCCGCACGTCCGGCTCGCCGGCAAACAGCGAAACGTGAAAGCCCTCGGGCGCCGTGATCCGTGCAAGCGCCTCTTGCGGCGTGAGCAGTTTGACGGTTTCTGCCTGCGTGTCTTTGACCGCGGAAGTCTCTGCAGCAGGTTCATCCGCGGAAAGACAATACGTTGTAGCGCCGAGCGCAATCACGGCTAGTACAGAACACAGAACGATCTTCTGGGGCATTGCGAACATTCCAAACGGCGGGACGGGCGTACGAGGCAGGCAACCTGGCGGGCAGCGCAAGGCATCGGGGCGGCCGAGGATAGGCGCGCTGCCCAACGCCACGATTATGGTTGCGCCGTTTGGCGAAGTCTAGCGAGCGCGCAGACTGCCCAGCGGATCGCCATCAAACCGCATGTTCCTTCGCCAGCGCTACCCGCTTATGCCCAAACAAGCCGCGGTGGCGGATGACTTCGGCTACTTCGGCCGGGACGTGATCGGTCCAGGTTGGATCGCCGGACTTGATCCGACTCATCACGTCGCGCGAGAAGATCGTCAGGTACTCCGGGTTGAAATTGTCCAACTGCTCAATGCAGCCGCGCTCGACCAGGTACTCGTACAGGTTCCGCAACTCCGGAGCGACTTGCAGGTTCTGGACTGTCGTCAACTCGCCCGTTTTGCGATCCAGCAGCGGATAGATGTAGAGCTTCAGATCGTTCTTGAACAATCGCCCGAACGACTCAAGGATGCCGCCGTCGAGCTTGGCGTAGTACTTCTCATCGAACAGATCGCAGAGGCTACCGGCGCCCATCGTGATGCCGATCTTCTCCTTGGTGTAGCGCGCCAGGTAAGCCGCCAGGCGATAGTACTCGAAGTAGTCGGAGATCAGCACCGTTTTACCGCAGGCCGAGAGCATATCAGCCCGGGCCAGAAAATCTCGCAGGTCGATCGCGCCGGCGGCTGCGCCGTTACTATGCCCGCCGGCAGCTTGCAGGTTGTGCATCGTGATTTCCATCAGCGACACGACCGACTCACCATCAACGTGCGGCTCGCGCGAGAACTTTTCGTGCGCAGAACGCATCATGTCAATGTTCACATGCGTGACCGGCCGAAAGCTGCCACGCTCGACCAGAATCGACTTCTTGTAGAGGACTTCCGACGGCTGCAGCACTTCGCCGGTTGCAGAGAACATCGCCGCGCTGCTCAGACCAAGCTGAACCAGCCGCAGACTCATCACGCGGTTGTCGACCTGGCGGAACGCGATGCCTGAGAACTCGATCATGTCAATTTCGATGCGACGCGTGCTTAGATCGTCGAGCAGCGACTCAACCAGCTTGTCCGGCTCGTGGTTCAGGCAGAAGGCGCCGTACAGCAAGTTGACGCCGACGATGCCGAGCGCCTCTTGCTGTAGCGCGTTTTCGGTGTCGAGCATCCGCACGTGCAGGATGATCTGGCTGTCCTGATCGCGCGGATGGGCTTGAAAGCGCACGCCCATCCAGCCGTGACACTCGTTGGTCCCTTTGAAGTTGCGCGCGGAGACGGTGTCGGCAAAAACGAAGAACGATGTGGTGTCGCCACGCGTGTCGCGCAAGCGGGTCAGATTCAGATCGTGCTCGTGGTCGAGCATCGACTCCAACCGCTGCCGGCAGACATATCGATCGCATTCGCCGTAGACGGCGTCACTGACGGCCATGTCATAGGCCGACATGCTTTTGGCGATCGTTCCGGCGGCGCCCCCGACGCGGAAAAACCAGCGGACCACTTCCTGCCCGGCGCCAATTTCAGCGAACGTTCCATAGCGGCGCAGGTCGAGATTGATGGCGAGCGCTTTGCGCTCAGTATTCGGGTTGTCATTCGACATGGAGAGATTCGCTCACGGCAAAAGGAGGCCCCGACGCTAAAGTAGCGCCGTACGACGTTCTGAATTGCGCACGTTTGGGCGGGTGCGATGAGCGATTGCCATTGGACGCCAGCCTTCGGCGGCTGTCAATCGCCGGAGGTGCGCCAAATATGCGACGCTCGTGGTAGAAGCGACCATCAAACCCCAGCCCAACGACCGCACAATTTTGTTCCCGCGGCGCAACCTTTGGACTACAATCACCGGCCTGGGGCGCCGGCAGATTGTTTCTCACTTCCGCGTTCGCCGGGTCCTGGCTGCTCTGCCACGAATTCTTCGCGTCGACCACTCATTGCAAGGGAGCCGCTGATGAACGCGAGGTGGGTACGAGTCGTTGGGGTGGTTCTGCTGCTGGCCACAACCGCGTTGGCAGGTCGCGCCTCGGCCGTGATCGTGGTTTACGATCTACGGCTCGACTTCAGCAACGCGAACAATCCCAACGGCCCCTGGGAGTATCTCAAGGGCAATGTCCCGCTCACGCATTTCACGCCCGTCACTCAGCCGGCGCTCCCTGCTGCGGCGGCCAATGGTTACTGGGGCGATACGTCGTCGAGCAATAACAGCGCGATCATGCTGACTACCGCTGGTGGCAGCGCGACTGGCCTGTGGACGGACAATGACTTTCTGCAAGACGACGTCCTGGTCCGCACGACCGATCCTTCGACTGGCGCCCCAATGGTCATCACCTGGACTGCGCCTTCAGCGGGCTCGTTCACTTATTCCGGCATGCTCTGGAACGCCAATGCGCCGCTCGGCCCGTTTGGCACAAGCTACACGATGAGCCTCAACGCGGGACCGGCGTTCGAATCTGGCACGGCGCTGGTTGGCAATAATCGGCCCAACGGCGTCTCGATGGTCAACGGCTTGACGCCGGTCATCGTGCTGCCGGGCGATGTGGTGGCGCTGGAGTTCAATCCCGCAGCGGGCCCACCGACCGGCGCGCTAGCCGGTATCACGTTTACGATTGACTTCACGCCCGTCCCAGAGCCGAGCTCGTTGGCGCTGGCGAGCGTTGGTTTGTTCGCTGTGACTAGCTATGGGCTGCGGCGGCGATCGCTACGCAAATCAGCCGAAAAGCTCTAAATCGTGTTCTCGTATGCAGATCTCAAATGCCTTCGACGCGATCATCATTGGCGGCGGGCATAATGGTTTGGTGACGGCCGCCTACCTGGCCCGCGCGAAAAAACGCGTCTGCGTCCTCGAACGCCGGGCAGTCCTCGGCGGGGCGGCAACAACCGAAGAGCTTTGGCCCGGCTACCGAGTCTCGACGGCCGCGTACGTCGTCAGTCTGCTGCTACCAGAAATCATTCGCGAACTGCGATTGCCGGAGTACGGCTTTCGCGTGTTGCCGCGGAGCCCCGCGTCGTTCACGCCGCTACCGGATGGTCGCAGTTTGTTGATGGGGCCTGAGCCAGGGTTGAACGCGCAGGAGATCAGCCGCTTCAGCGCGCGCGACGCGGAAAGCTATCCGCGCTACGAAGCGCTCTTGGACCGGGTCGCCCGAGTGCTCGAACCAACCATCATGCAGTCAGCCCCAGACCTACTGCCGCTACCGGCAACCTGGCGGCGCCGCGGACTCCTCGATTCAAGTAACTATTTCGACCTGTTTTTCCCCTGCAGGCCTTCAGGTGGTTCAGCGCTTTCCGTGGCGCGCCGACGGCGGATAAGAACGAGCAGGTAGGCGATTAAACCAGTGCCGGCGACGGCCAACGCAAGTTTGCCCCAATTATTTCGCTTCTGCCACGCAATGTGGTCTTCGATCCGGCAATAATCCTGGCCGTTAACCTGGACACCTCGGACAAAAACCGTCGGCTCGGGATTCAATAGCGGTTTTCTGGGCGACTCAATGTCGGACTTCAATGCGGCAAGCTGAATCGTCGATCCCATCGGAACTTCGGCGAAGAAAGCGTCGCGACGGAAGTAGTCCAAGTAACCATCCGCTGGAACACAGTATCGGACGGCGTCGCCTTGCAGGCGAATGTCCATGTATCCAGATCTGCCCCTGCCTCCGGATATATGCTCGTCGGCGGAAAGCAAAGTCCCGGTGATCGTCGAGAAGTCCTGCACGTTGTCCGGGCGAAATCGGATCCAGGAAACCCACAGCCAGGCAACTGCGGCGGATAGCAAAACAGCCGACACCCCAAGGATCAATGGCCGTGATCTGATTAGCATTGAGTGAACAGATAGCGTCAAAACCACCGAACGACTGATGGCAGCGGCCGCGTCGGTAAGTCCGTTTTCGTAGCAGCGGTCATCGCAATCGCCGTGCTAAAATCAGTTATCCGCAAATTTTGCGCGCGGTTCAAGTCCCTGAATGTCGTCCTATGCCGTTGCTAGGATATGCCGTAGTCCACGGCTAGAGTGGCCGGCGTCAACAACTAAAAATCCGTCAAGGCTCTACATCTTATGAAGGCTGCTCGATTTGCGATCCTGCCATTGTCGTTTGTTACCACCGTCGCCGTTGTGATTGGGGTTGGACTCGTATCGCAAACAGCCTTTGGCCAACAGGTTGACGATCGCATTACCGTCGATCCGGCTGACTGGCCCTGGTGGCGCGGACCATCGCGCAATGGCGTGGCGAATCCCGATCAGGATCCACCCACCGAGTGGAGCGCGACCAAGAACGTCGCCTGGAAAAGTCCTGTGCCAGGTCGGGGCCATAGCTCGCCCACGGTTGTTGCCTCGCGCGTCTTCATCGCCACGGCTGACGAACAGGCCGAGACGCAGTCCGTTGTGTGCTACGACCGCGCCACGGGCAAGCAACTTTGGGAAACCGTCGTCCACCGCGGCGGCTTGATGCGCAAGAACGAAAAGTCGTCGGCCGCGTCGAGCTCGGTCGCCTGCGATGGCGAGCGCGTCTTTATCAACTTCGCCAACGGTGGCGCTGTCTATGTCACGGCGCTCAGTGTCGCAGGCAAACAACTCTGGCAAAGCAAGATCGGTGAGTACGTCATTCACCAGGGCTACGGCGCTTCGCCGGCTTTATACCAGTCGCTGGTGATCGCCTCGGCCGATAGTCACGCCGGCGGAGTGATCACCGCGCTCGATCGCAAGACGGGCGAAGTCCGCTGGAAGAATGATCGCCCGAAGGAACCGAACTACACCTCGCCGATCATCCTGAACGTAAAGGGGCGCGACCAGCTCTTTCTGACGGGCTGCAATTTGTTCTCCAGCTTCGAGCCTGCCAGCGGTAAACCGATCTGGGAAGTCAAAGGCGCAACGACCGAATGCGTGACGTCGACCGTTACTGACGGCGAGCGCGTCTACTGCAGCGGCGGCTATCCCAAGAATCATCTGGCCGCCGTCATGGCGGACGGTTCGGGTAAGATCGCCTGGGAAACCAAAGATCGCGTCTATGTTCCGTCGATCCTGGCGTTCGAAGGGTATTTGTACGGAGTCCTCGACGCCGGCGTGGCCGTCTGCTGGAAGAGCGACACCGGCGAAGTGCTGTGGAAGAAACGACTCGGCGGCGAGTTCAGCGCCTCGCCGGTGCTGTACGCCGACATGGTCTACGCCACCAGCGAGACCGGCGAAACGTACATCTTCCGAGCCGAATCAGGCAAGTATGAAGAAGTCGCCATGAACAAACTGGGCGACCAGGCCATGGCCAGCAGCACCATCTGCGGCGGCCGGATCTACATGCGAGTCGTCGAACAAGTCGATGGCAAGCCGCAAGAGTTTTTGTATTGCCTGGCGAAGGGGAAGTAGTTCCACGTGTGAGCAGTCATCCTGGGTGCCACTGCTGGCTTGCCCAGCAGCGCGAATCGGGAGAGGCACTGCTGGACGAGCCAGCAGTGGCACACGATCTGACCTGCCGCGATTCACTACGCCATCAGCCCAGCGATCGGGTCGCCGTGATAAACGAAATGCGGCCGATTGCTCGTGTCGCGCCAGGCGATGGTGCGCGGGATGCCGAGCGCCTCGTAGATCGTGGCGGCCATGTTCTCGGGCTTTTGGGGATTGGCCGTGGGGTAGGCGCCCATCTTGTCTGTCGCGCCGATCACAGCCCCGCCGCGCACGCCACCGCCGGCGAAGAACGCGGTTTGCGTGCCCCAATGATCGCGCCCCGGCTTGCCGGGGAACTGCGGCAATGTCGAGATCTTTGGCGTCCGGCCCATCTCGCCGGCCATGACGACCAGCGTTTAATCAGACAGCCCGCGCTCGTTCAGGTCGTCGAGCAATGCCGAGACCGCGCGATCGGTCGGCGGGAACAAAAAATCTTTCAGCACCGGAAAGGCGTTGGTGTGCGTGTCCCACGTCTCGTCATTGCCCAGGTTGACCTGGACCATGCTCACGCCGGCTTCGACCAATTGCCGCGCGACCAATAGCGACCAGCCAAACGTGTTGCGACCGTAGCGATCGAGCAATTTCGGATCAGCGTCGGCAACACTGAACGCTTTTTGCGTCCGCGCTTCCGACAATAGCGAGATCGCCTTTTGGCGGTGCCGATCAAACGCTTCGTTCTCGGCCGCGCGCTCTAGCGTTGCCTGCTGTCGACCGATCGTGCCGAGCAGTCCCAACCGCTCGTTCAACCGCGCCGCGTCCATCCCGGCGGCTAGCGATAGGTTCGGCGCTTGAAAAACAAAGCCCTGGGGGTTCTTTGCGCCAATGGCATGGCTGAAACCATATTCAGGCCAGGCGCCGTACGATTCAGCATTGAACGGAGAATAGTTAACGAACATCGGGTTGCGATGCGCCCCCATCTCGCCGGCAAACTGACCCGGTATGACGCGGCCTTCGCGGTGGATCAAAATCTCCGGCAGCACCACGGCCGGCGGCACGTTGCTGCGCGGCGTGCAGAGTGCGTTGGCGATCGCGGCCATCGAAGGCCAGTCGCTGTTCTTTGGTTTGGCGCCATCGAAGCCGACCGGCAACTGCGAGCGGCCACTGAGCATCAATTGATGACCGGCCGAATGATCTGGATGGGCATGCGACAGCGACCGCACCAGGGCCCACATTTCGCTCCGCTCGGCCAGGCGTGGCAGGTGCTCGCAGATTTGCACGCCCGGCGTGCGCGTGGCGATCGGCTTGAACTCGCCACGGATACCGTCGGGCGCGTCCGGCTTCAGGTCGAAGCTTTCATGCTGCGCGAGTCCGCCTGAGAGGAAGATGTAAATCACCGCCTTGGCCTTCGGCGCCACGGCGTTCGTCGCAGACGACGGAGCGGCCAACGCCCGCAGCCCGCTGACGTGATTCATCCCCAGATTCAACAACCCAATCGCCCCGGCCTGAATGGCAGTGCGGCGAGAGTGGCGAAGGTGTTGGGGCGACGCGGACACTCGGCAGGTTCCTGGCGGCAGGTGGGCATCTCAAAGAGATGCACCGCGGGCGGGCTTAGTAGGTGCCTCTCAGATTAGCCGTTGGCGGAATTAGCTGCAAGAAACTGCACAAATTCAATTTCCAGGGCTTTTGCTGACGCTAGCCGTCAACTGGCGATCGCCCGTATGCCACCGGCACTGCCAGCCAAAGCCGTTCTACGACTTCGTCGGCCAGCCTTTAACGCCGCAACAAGCCACGCTGCATCCGAACGTCGGTATACGAAGACTCGCAAATAGGCAGTTAAACTGCGTCTATTTCTCCTGGCTTAGTTCGTCGAATCGCGCGCAGCTGAGTCATGACGTTGTCGCCGTATGGAGTCAGTGTCCAGTACGTGGCCGTGTCTCGGAGGCTCCTCGTCTTCGCGCTCTTCGTTATAAGACCTAGCGCTCGAAGCTGCACTTTAATGGTCTGGAAGTCATCAGGGCTTATCTTGACGTCCATCACCTTCCAGTTTTGCGTTCTTTTTGTCCGACTCAAATGATCCTTTGCGAGATCAAAAAGCAACGCATTTATGCCCCGTAGGAGTTCTGCTTCGGTGGCTTCGTGGATCATCAACGGAGAAACGGCGGAGAAAATCTCGTCCCAATTTAACGTCGCAGCGGCGGACTGACTCTCCGCGTCGTATCGGTTTCCAGTTCGGGAGGCGGAGAATGAGTAGCCGAATTCAAACTCATCGTCACCTTGCGCAAACTCGGATGTGCCTTCTGGGCGAGTAGTTCGTGTTGCTTGAAGCTCGGATTGAAGTTCTTCCACTCGGCGCCGGAGCCCCAATATTTCTTCGGCAGCACTTCCTTCTGGGACAAGATTCCCTCGAACCCACCCAATTCCTGGATTCGTCTTTATTAGCTTCACCAAACTGCGGCTCACTTGGCTGCCAAGATCTGAGGGGCTTTCCCAAAATCGACACATCTTCTTTTGCACATACGCCCGGAATGCATTTAATTTTGTCCTGCCTTCGTCCGTTGCTTCACAGCGACTTGCCGACAGTACACCTGCGTCCTTATGGACAAAGCCAAGCACTGGCTTTCCGACCTCTAATGCGTAGCGATATTCCATCTCTGTGTAACTGAGCCCATCTGGACCGATCGAGCCATACCTTCCAGCAACGATAACCATGTAGTAATCGCAATCATCGATCACCCGCTTGATCAATGTCCATTGGTCGTCATTAGCCGCCGGGAAAAGTTCCATGCCCGCAGGAATACAATCAAGTTCAAGTAAAGCTTGCATAACTTCTTGTCGCTCGTCTTGAAGATCCGCATAGGTCGAGCTAACAAATACTTGGTATCGCTTATCCATTCGTGACTTTTTAGTGTATGTGCAATTTAAAGGCGGCAGCGACTAACAATTAGATTGGCGCCCGATATTCGCTGGATGGTATCAGACCCGGGCCCGCAACTCCTGCAACAACTTCCCGCCGCTCCCCATCAGTAAATCCACGTCCGACATCAACGTGATCGCCCCGTACCCGGCCGCTACCTTTTCTTGGAAGTCTTCCGGATCGTACGTGTTGCAGCAGGCCAGGGCGCCGGTGCTTTTGGCCGCGGCGACGATTCGCTGCATCGCGGCCTGGTGATCCGGGTGGCTGGCGTAGCCGTGGCGCGAGAGGCCCATTGAGAGGGCTAGATCCGTCGGGCCGACGAAGCAGCCGTCGACGCCCTTCGTGGCCAGCATTTCTTCGACTACGGCCACGGCGTCTTTGTGTTCCACTTGCACCAACAGCAGCGTCTCGGCGTTGGCCTGCTCGTGGTAGTCGGCGCCCTGCACAATGGCGGCGTCGCTGCCGAACGAGCGCTCGCCTTGCGGCGGATATTTGGCGGCGCGGGCCATCTCGCGGGCCGTGGCCAACGAGTTGACCATCGGAATAACGACGCCGCCGGCGCCAATGTCGAGCGCCCGCTGCACCTCGAACGGACGATCTATGCCGACGCGAACAATCGGCCGGGCGCCACCCGCGCGAATCGTCTGCACGCACTCGTACGCCGTCTCGAAACTCATCGAGCCATGCTGCATGTCGAGCACGATCCAATCCCAGCCCATCTTAGCGAGATAGCGCGAGACCATGGCCGAAGGAATGCTCTGCCAAATGCCGACCTGAACGCGGGATGCTTGTGGTGTGCTGGTCACGAAGTTTGCTCGATTACGATTGTTGCCACGGAGAGCCAGAGAGTTTCTACGAAGAGACGAAGTGACGAAGAGTCTTTGCCGCAGAGGGCACCGAGGACACGGAGACGAAGACAGGGAGGATCAGATGCTTTTATCCGCAGATTTCGCAGATTGAAAGGAGGAAGAGTTTAAAGAACAGTTACCTTCGCCTCGACAGGACCTAAGCCGATCCCGCCTGCAATGTTCTAAAACATCTGCGGTCATCTGCGAAATCTGCGGATCTATCTCTGTGTTCAATCTCTGTGTTCAATTTGTTTTCGCGTCGAGCTACCACTTCGCAACTCGATCTTCGCCCTCTCTGTGACCTCTGTGGCTCTGTGTTTAATCTTTTTTCGTCACTTCTTAAACGGCACGTGGTAGCCCGGCACCTTGAGTGGGATGCGGTAAAGGCTTTTGTCGACGGTCAAATAGAGCGTCGATTTTTCGTCGCCGATGCCGAACTCGCAATTGCTCGGCAGCCCAACCGGGTCGACGCCGGCCTTTTGATTTTCTGGACCGGTGGCAACAAACGCCAATTCTTTGCCCGCGGGATCAAGCACTAGCAGGCCGGGGCGTTTCAGGCTGCGCGAAGTCAGGTAGATGTTCCCCTTCACGTCGACGCACATGCCGTCGCAGCCGATCTCCGGCGCGAAATCAATCAGTGTTTTCTTCGGACCATTGACCAAGCCATCGGCGCCTAGCGGAAAAGCAAAGACCTTCATCGCGCCAGGCTTCGGCGGCGGCGCCGACGGGTCAATCCGGTCTGACCCGTTATTGTGGTCGCCGACATACAACGTTTTCTCGTCCGGGCTCAACGCCACGCCGTTTGGTTTTTCCACGTCGTGTGTGACCTCGACGACCGTGCCATCGGTGTCGATTCGGTAAACCGCCCGATGCTCCAGCTCGCGCGTCTCGTTCCCCAGGTAGCGCGGATCGGAAAAGTAAATCCGCCCCTTGGTGTCGATGCAGATGTCGTTCGGGGCGTTGAACTTCTTGCCCTGATATTTATCTGCGACGGTTTCGCTCTTGCCGGTCTTGATGTTCCAGCGCGAGACGCGGCGGCCGCCATCGTCGGCGCCTTCGCAGGCAACCAGGTTGCCATCGGCGTCGCAGGTCAGTCCGTTGGCTTTGCCGCTGTTGTCGGTGAAGGTGGTGATTTTTCGCGTCTTCGGATCGAAACGCAAAATCATGCCGGCGTCTTTACCGAACGGCATATCCGTAAAGTAAATGCTGCCATCCGGCGCTACGGCCGGGCCTTCGGTCAGGCCGCCATTGATTTTGGCTGTGCGCGTAAAGAGCAGCTCCAACTTGGCGCCGTCAGGCACAATCGGATTTTCGGCCCTACACATTGGGGCAGTGGCGGCGGTGAAAAGCAGCGTCAGCACGATCAGCATGGGCGTGCGCATCGTTGTCCTCGCTAGAAGTAAATTGAAATGCCCGGGAAGCCCGGACCGCGGTGGCGACAAACCTCACAAAAACGAAGTAATACAAAATGGTCGAGCCACGAGTCTAACGGGGGAAAGTGCGCGGCTCAAACATTCCGGCGAGGAAATGATGGAAGCATTTCCAAGCCGCGTCGATTCGACCATCGACCCCGCGAGGGGTCGCAGCGCATAGCCGGGGGATGAGCGGAGCGATTCCCCCGGAAAACGCGCCTAGAGGATTGGTCGTCGACCCCGCAAGGGGTCGCACATGTTCTTTGCGAACGTAATTGGTCTAGCGAACGGATGATCGCGTGGGCAGCTCATCTTGCACGTTCAATGGATGTTCGGCGTATCGCTGTGCGACCCCTCCCGGGGTCGAATACGACGGATTTTGGTTGAACGGCTTTCCGGGGGTCTTCGCTTCCGCTCGACCCCCGGCTAGGCGCTGTGATCCCTTCGGGATCATTCTTACGCTCGCGACTGGACGATAATGCTCGTTTTCTTACGGGGTCGCACATCCTCTCTGGCGCCCTTTCGATCTCGAAATGGTGGCAAGCCGACTCGCTGGGCGGTATTGTTATCTTTACCGCCAAAGGTTCGGCGCGCCCCACCCCAAAACAGTTTCGGAGCTGCGAAGCCTCGCAGCGATCTGCACGCATCAGGAGACCATTCATGGCGACCCAGGCAAATCGATTTCATCGGCGTCGTTTTCTCAAGACCGCCGTGGCCACCGGCGCTGCTGCCGTGATGGCGCCGACGATCATTCCCAGTTCGGCCCTGGGGCGTGACGGCGCAGTGGCGCCTAGCGAGCGGATCACGCTCGGCGGCATCGGCATCGGTAACCGCGGCACGTATGACCTGGGCTGCTTCCTGGAACAAAAAGACGTGCAGTTCATCGCCGTTTGCGATGTGAAGGAAGCCCGCCGGCAGGCCGTCAAGAAAATCGCCGACGAAAAATACGGCAACAAAGACTGTGACATGATTCGCGACTTCCGCGAACTGCTTGACCGCAATGATATCGACGCCGTGCTGATCGCCACGGGCCCCAACTGGCACGCCGTGGGCGCCATGCACGCCGCCCGCGCCGGCAAGGATATCTATTGTGAGAAGCCTTGCACGAAGAACATCGAACAGAGCCTGATCCTGCGTGACGTGATGCGTCGCACCGGCGTCGTCTTTCAGGCCGGCACGCAGCGCCGCAGCTTGCCCCATTTTGCCTTCGCCTGTGAGCTGGCCCGCACCGGCAAGCTTGGCAAATTGAAAGCCGTTTACGCGCACCCGGCCGGCATGACCGCGCTGATGAGTGGTTGGCTGCCGGCTGAGCCAGAGCCGGCCAAGGAAGTTGTCGATTGGGACATGTACCTCGGCCCCGCGGCCTGGCGGCCGTATAACGCCAAGTTGCTCGATGGATTTAACTTCGAAAAAGGGGGCGGACTCGTCGGCGGCGGCGTGTTGGAGTGGGGCTCGCACTGCGTTGACCTTTGCCAGTGGGCGATGGGCGACGCGATGGTGCCGACTGAATACAACCCACCGAAGGATGGCCGGCTCGAGGCGACCTACGCCAACGGCGTTAAGTTGATCTTGCGCGAGACCGGCTGGATTCCGCTCGGGTCTTGCCCGGTCCGCTTCGAAGGCGAAACCGGTTGGGTCGAAGCAGGCGATAGCGGCAAGCTGGTCCTCAGCTCGCCCGAGTTGATCGCTGGTCGCGAAGTGGCCGAGATCGGGGGCTACCCGGCGACGTTCCATGTGCGCAACTTCCTCGACTGCGTGAAGACGCGCAGTCAGCCGCGCACGAATGCCGACGCCGCCTGCAATGCCCACATCGCCTGCCACGCGGCCAACGTGGCGCTGGCGCTCAATCGCAAGGTGACGTTCGATCCGGTCAAGAACGAGTTCGTGAACGACGACCAGGCGAACCGCCTGCGGAGCGAAGCCCAACGCGAACCGTGGAGATTGTAGAAGTAGGGACTTGAGGGGTTGAGAACTTGAGGGAGAAGAATGCATAGCATGTTCTTCCCTCTTACCTCAGAGCCTCAAGTCCTCAACGCCTCAACGCCTTCCTACCGCACCCGCCCAACACATTTTTCAGGATATTCACAATGTCTCAACTTCATGCCTTTGCTCGACGGGCTTTCTTGCTGTCGGCGTTTGTCTGCCTGGCTGGCGTCTCGGCCTTTGCGGCGGAGCCCGACGTCGGAAAAGAAAAGGAATTGATCGGCGTTCTGCAATCCGGCGCGCCGGCCGACAAGGCGCTCGCCTGTAAGCAACTGGCCATCCACGGCAGCAAAGCGGCTGTGCCAGAACTAGAAAAGCTGCTGGCCGATAAGGACCTCGCTTCGTGGGCGCGTATCGCGCTCGAAGCGATTCCGGATCCCGCGGCAGACAAAGCGCTGCGTAGTGGTTTGACGCCACTGAAGGGGCGGTTAGCTGTCGGAGCGATCAACTCGATTGGCGTGCGCCGAGACGCCGACGCGGTCGACGCCCTCACTGGCCGTCTGAAAGACGCTGACGCCGAAGTTGCTTCGGCCGCCGCCGTCGCGCTTGGCCGTGTCGGCAACGCAGCAGCAACGAAGACACTGCGTCAATCGTTAACAACAGCTCCAGCGCCGGTCCGTTCGGCCGTTGCCGAAGGATGTGTGCTGTGCGCCGAGCGATTGCTGAACGAAGGCAAGAACAAGGAAGCTGCTGAACTCTACGACGAAGTCCGCAAGGCCGAAGTGCCGAAGCCGCGCAAGCTCGAAGCAACGCGTGGCGCCATCCTGGCTCGCAAGACCGATGGTATTCCTCTGTTGATCGAGCAGCTTCGCGCTGACGACGTAAAGTTTGTGCAAATCGGCCTGACGGCTGCGCGCGAATTGAACGGCGCCGAAGTCGTCGCCGCGCTTTCCAAAGAGCTAGGCCAGGCCAAGCCCGACCGCGCCGCGCTGATTCTTTATGCCTTGGCGGATCGCAGCGACGTGGTGATCTCGCCCGCCGTGCTGGCCGTGGCCAAAAATGGCGCCAAGGAAACCCGCGTGGCTGCGATTGGTTTGATCGGTCGTGTTGGCAACGCCGATAGCGTGCCGACCTTGCTTGAAATTGGCGCCGCCGATGACGCCGATCTGGCGAAAGCCGCGAAGGAAGCCATCACCATCCTGCCGGGCGACAAAATCAACGCCGCGATTTCTGCTCGCCTGGCCGACGCCGACACCAAGACGCTGCCGGTCCTGCTCGAAGTGGTAGGTCAAAGACGGATCGAGGCCACGCCAGCCTTGGTGAAAGCGGTCGATCACGCCGACGCCGCTGTGCGCCGGGCCGCGCTCACCGCCTTGGGCGAAACCGTCTCGCAAAAAGAACTCGCAGTTCTCGTCTCGCAAGTCCTGCGGCCGAAGAACGCTGACGACGCGGCGGTCGCTCGAAAGGCACTGGCCGCGGCCTGCGTGCGGATGCCCGATCGCGAGGCGTGCGCCGCGGAATTAGCCGCCGCGATGCCTGATGCTTCGGCGCCGATCAAGGCCAGCTTGCTCGAAATCCTCGGCAGCATGGGCGGACCGAAGTCATTGCAAACCATCGCCTCGGTCATGCGTGGCGGTGACGATCAGGTGCAGGACGCCGGCAGCCGCGTGCTGGGCGAATGGATGACGATCGACGCCGCGCCGGTGCTATTGGACCAGGCGAAGACCGCCTCGGGCGATAAGTACCAGGTCCGCGCAATGCGCGGTTATATCCGCATCGCCCGGCAGTTCCAGATGAATGACAAGGAGCGCGCGGAGATGTGCCAGAAGGCGCTCGACACCGCGCGACGTCCTGAAGAGCAGAAGCTGGTGTTGGCCGTGATGGAGCGTTACCCCAGCCTCGACACGCTGAAGGTAGCGATCAACGCCACGCAAACGCCGGCGCTGAAGGACGACGCCGGCCGCACAGCGCAGATCGTCACACAAAAGATCATGGGCAAATCACCCGAAGCGCGCGAGATGCTGGCCAAGATCGGGCTTGAGCCGATGAAGCTCGAAATCATCAAGGCCAGTTATGGCGCCGGCGACAAGCAAAAGGACGTCACCGAGACGCTCCGCAAGCACGCCAACGAGATCGCCGTGAAGTTGCCTGGCGGCAACTACAACGACGCCTTCGGCGGGGACCCAGCGCCGAACGTGCCGAAGCAATTGAAGGTGCAATACAAGATGGCCGGCAAGGCAGGCGAGGCCGTGTTCGCAGAGAACGCCCCAATCGCGCTACCAATGCCAAAGTAGACGTTGGCGCTTTCGAAACGGCCGCCGGGAGGGCGAAGCTCCTGCTGAGCCGGGCGCCGGTTGATTGCGCATGCAAATAAGTCTCATGCGGAGGAGCAGAGAACGCGGAGGGAAGAGTTCCGCGATCTCCGCGCCTCCGCGTGAGCTTTCTCTTTTCTGAATATTTTCGGCTATCTTACATTGTCGCGCCGCCGGCTTCGCCCAGGCTGGGCCGGGGGCCGCGGCTGGGTTGCTCTGGTCCACGGCCAAGTCCCCAGAAGCTGCTCGACGCCGCGTTGATCTGCGGGATCAGCATCATCGCTACGACGAAGAACGCCAGCATCTCGGACGTCAGGATAACTCCTTGCAGAGATTTCCAGACCGTGGCGATCAGCGTGGCGGACATGATCACCGTTGCCGGAATGACCACGGCCACTATTCCGCGCCACATGCCCATCAGCGTCATCGCGCGAATGCCGATAATCGCAATGGCGACTCCGGCCGAGGCAACAACTGCGCTCGTCAGCGAGATATACTCCTGGGCGAAGTACATCAGCGGATAGGCGCCGGCGAACGTGCCAATCGTCAAGAGTAGCGTCCAGATATCAAAACGCGTCGCCGCGAACGCCTGCACCATCAACCCAACCAGAATGCCAAACAGCACCACGCTTAGCGGGCCCAGCCAGGTGAGCTCGCCGAGCCGGTCAATCGGCGCAATGCCCAACACATCAACGCGCACCGGGCGGCCGAATAGCAATCGTTTGTAGTTCCAGCGATAGGTGCTCACTCCCGAGGCTCGATCGAGACTCGTAGGTTGCAGCGACAGTTCGAGCAGTCGCACGTCGGATCCATTCGCGACCAGTGACACGTCGTACTGATCCAGAACTCCGCCTGGCGCAACGGCAAGCTCGTACAAGCCCTTGCCGACCGCGCTATACGTGACATCGATCACGGTCGGCGTTTCGGTCAGCGGGCCATGCCAGACCAGGCTGCCACTGCCGAGCGTCACACTCTCGCTGGCCTGGCCATCGATTGAGATCGCCAGATCCGTGAGCGAAATAATCCGCGGCGGCAGCGGCAGCGCAATTTCGCAATCGCCTTTGTTCCCAGCAGCGTTCTGCGCCTGAATCTTCCCGACAAACTTCGCTTCGTAAATCGACTCTGGCGCGCCGGCGCCAACGCTGAGCCGCGGCGTCAACGTGACCTCGGCGGTGAAGGCCTGAACCCGCGCGTGCGCAAGCGTCGCAGGCGGCGCCTCGGTGGTTTCGCTACGGGCAACGGCCGGCGGGTCCATCCCTTCGATCGAACTCATCAAGCTCGATTTGCGCGCCGTCTCGCGCGCCATCCGAACCGCAGGCAGCAACATCGAAATCACAATCGCAATCACAATGATCACAACCAACAACTCGATCAGCGTAAATCCACGACTGCTGCGCAACATAACGCGCCTCCCCCAAAAAAGTTTGGCCGAACGGCCGAGAGAAGAAATGCAAACGAGACGAGCGGCATCTTTGATTGTAATGGCGCGCGGCGTCAAATCAGCAAATCAAACGACTGCTGCGAATAAAACTGCGCTGTTCGCGCGCGTAGCATTAGCGCTGTCAGAATTCAGCGAATGTCGCGAGCCGAACGCTCGTTAGTAGAAAATGCGTGGCGCCGTCGATTCAGCCGCCGGGAGGGCGAATCTCCCGCTGAGCCGCGCGCCCGTTGCACGCAACGCCAAATGAATTTCACGCGGAGGCGCGGGGATCGCGGAAAAAGACAAAAAAGCTTCTACTCCGCGTTCTCCGCGCCTCCGCGTGAGTTTTCCGTCATCCGCAACTCAGAATCGCCACAATTCAAGCAAACAACGGACGGATCGGCGAGCCTTCGGTAATCCGATGCGGACGATCCGTCGCGTCGCGCAGGATCAGGTCGTGCGGGATGCCCATCAGCTCGTAGAGCGTGGCCGCGATGTCGTCCGGACGCGCTGGCTGATCCTTGACGAAGGCGGCGTGGCGATCGGTGGCGCCGACGACTTGCCCACCACGAATTCCACCCCCGGCCCAAAGGACCGAATACGCGTGGCCCCAATGATCGCGCCCGCCATCTTTGGCGTTGTTGATCTTGGGCGTGCGCCCCATCTCGCCCATCACAATCACCAGCGTCTCGTCGAGCAGTCCTCGTACGCTCAGGTCGCTGATTAGCGCCGAAAGCGCCTGGTCCAGCTCCGGCATCAGGTTCTGGTCGTAGAGCCGGAAGTGATCAAAGTGCGTGTCCCAAATCTGAAACGCCGACAGGCCGGTGTTTTCTGGATTCGAAACGGCGTTGGCCGTGACGAAGCGCACGCCGGCCTCGATCAAGCGGCGCGAGAGGAGCAGCACCTGCCCCATCTCACAGCGGCCGTAGCGGTCATGCATCGCCGCTGGCTCGGCGCTGACATCAAACGCTGCGCGGGCAGCCGGAGAGAGAATCACATCGAGCGCTTGCGCTTGATACGCGTCGAGGGTGGCGCGTTCGGCCTCGGATTGCGCGGCGGCAAACGCGCCATCCAACTGGCCGAGCAACCGCACCCGCCCTTGCATCCGGTCGAAGCTCAGTTCGTTTGGCAGGCCCAAGCCTTCAGGGATCGGCAGCTTGCCTTCCCACTTGGGTGAGCGAGCCATCATGCGGTTGCGCACCGCGGGCAGCGGATCGTAGCGGTTGCCCATCCAGCCACCGCCGGCGCTCGGCGTGGGGAAACCCATGTCGAACAAAAATGTGGGCGTCAGCACAAACGGCGGCATGCCGCGCAATTTCGGCAGCACTCGTGCCACGATCGAACCATACGTCGGATGGTCGTTCGGCGTCGGGCGGATGTTCGCGTCGCTACCAGGCGAATGTCCAGAGAGCGCATAGGCTGCGCTACTATTGTGCGCGCTCAATGGGTGCGTTGCTGAGCGGAGAATGGCATAGTGCTGCGCCAAGCGAGCGAGCTTCGGCAGCTTTTCCGTGATGCGGATGCCGGGCACGGTCGTGTCGATCGGCCGATAGGGTCCGCGGATTTCGTCCGGCGCCTCGGGCTTCATATCGAACGTGTCGAGTTGCGCAGGTCCTCCGTTTAAGAACACGAAGATGCAGTGCCTGGCCGACCCGTGCGCACTGGCTAGCGCTTCTGCCCGCAGCTTTTCGGCGATGGTCAGCCCGCCGAGCGATAACGCACCAAACCGCAGCAGTTCGCGTCTGGAAAAGGATGCCGGATTCACGCCATGTCCTCGCGTCCCAATGCCACGGCCTAGGCTCATCGTTGCGGCGATTGTACCAAACCAGCGGAGCCAGTGACGCCAGACGGCCGTGTTTTCTTAACGGCGCTATAGCGGTGGAGCGCTCCAACGGCCTGCCAACTGAGTTCCCTTCGGTTAAGATGCGGTGCTTCAAGGCGTCCAATTGACTTCCGCGGAACAAATTCGACCATGCCGCCTGAAACTATTTCGCTCCTCACTTCACTCGTTGGCCTGGCCGTGATCGTGATGACCGTCATTGCGGTCGTGCGGCGCGCCGAGGTGCGATTGACGCTAATGCTATCGGCCTTGGTTCTCGGAGCGCTGGGGGGCGCGCCGATGCGGATTGTCGCAACCTTCCTCGCGGGATTCACCGACGAGAAATTCCTGCTGCCGATCGGCTCGTGCATGGGCTTCGCGTATGTCCTGCGACACACAGGCTGCGATCGACATCTCGTGTTGCTGCTGCTGGCGCCGCTGAAGTACGTGCGACCATTTCTGGTGCCAGGCGTGGTGCTCGTCGCCGCGTTTGTCAACTTGCCCATCATCAGCCAGTCAGGCACGGCCGTTGCAGTGGGGACGGTAATCGTGCCGGTGCTGGTCGCTGCAAGAATCGCGCCGGCCACGAGCGCCGCGGCGCTCGCGCTGGGCGCTAGTATTGGCGGAGAACTGCTGAACCCCGGCGCGCCGGAACTACGCACGATCACCGCCGCCACGCACGCTACGACCGCCGAATGTGTCGAGCGCGTTTGGCCGCTACTTCTGATCCATCTAGGGGTCGCGCTGCCGGTTTTCTGGTTGATGTCCTGCTGGCGGAAGGAGACGACCGCCACCGAGGAAGATCCTGCAAGGCAACCTGCAGTCGCGATTATCTCCGAAGATTCACCCATTCCTGCCAGGATCAACCTCCTGAAAGCGGTTGCCCCGTTGGTGCCAATTGTCTTTTTGTTTCTGACTGCACTGCCGGGACCACTGCGCGTGTTTACGATCGACTCGGAATGGCTCGGTAAGAACCTCTCGCCCGAGGTTTTTGATGGGCGACTCGTGGGGCTGGCGATGTTGATCGGCGTGGTCGTGGCGGCGCTAACCAGTCCGACCAAGGCAGGCGATACCGCCGTGCAGTTCTTCACAGGCGCCGGCTACGCCTTTACGCACATTACATCGCTGATCGTGGCCGCCAACTGCTTTGGCGAGGGGGTCCGCGCCGTCGGCCTGGCCGATCATGTCGGCAGCCTGATCAAGGCCTACCCCGGTTTGCTTTTTCCACTGGCGTCGCTGGTGCCGCTGGCGTTCGCCTGGATCTGCGGTTCCGGCATTGCCGCCACGCAGAGCATGTATGGATTTTTTGTCGGCCCGGCGAGTATTGTCGGCGTCGACCCGCTGCTGGTCGGCGCCGTGGTTTCGCTATCGGCGGCGGCCGGACGGACGATGTCACCCGTGGCGGCGGTGAACCTGGTAGCGGCGTCCATCACCGGCACGAACTCGCTGGCGATCACCCGCCGAGTGGCGCTACCGCTGCTGGTCGGCCTGATCATCACCGTCATCGCGGCCAGCCTGTGGGCCGGACGCGGCGCGAACGGCTAAGGCGACCAGAGTCTGCCGCCTGCAAGCAACGCGTCGCGATGGACGCGAATTAAAGAAAAGTACGCCCGACAGGATTCGAACCTGTAACCCTCGGTTCCGAAGACCGATGCGCTATCCAGTTGCGCCACGGGCGCGTGGCTACTGAGCTAGGATACGGCCACTCTAGTCAGTGGACAAGCGGGGCCAGCGATCGCACTGATCGCTTCATCTTGCTTCAGGAATCGAAGCTTACGGCAATCTGTCGCCGTCTGACCGTCCGCTACGGTTCGCCTCGCTTTCACGCAAATTGGGTCGCATTGTGCCGCCTATTCCGGTGGTCGCCGGCGTTTTGTGCGGCGGTTTGCGCATCTGGCGGAGTCTGGGGGTCATTTGGTTGACCCCTGCTTTTGCGGCATGTTATAAGCAATAATGAGCCGATCATGATGCGACCGGCAAGGCGACCGTCGGGTTGCGCAGTTTCGCGCTCCTCTCCTTTCCGCCTTGGCCGAGCGCTGATGTTTCAATGTTCCTGCCAAGGCCGGCTAGGGCGCGACAGGTGGCTCGGAACAACTGTGCGCTTTTAGATCGGCCGAAGCCTTGCGCCCCCGGTGGGAGTTTCCCTTCGCGCGCCGGGCGATGTACTGCCGAGCACGTCTTTCATGGCCCACGTCACCCTCCGCATCCTCGATGGCGCCGATCGGGGCCGAGTCTACGAAGAGATTGCCACGCCCGTTACGATCGGTCGCGAAGAGGGGAACGACGTCCAACTCGCCGACGAGCGGGTCAGCCGCTTTCACCTCAAGATTCAGGAAGACCAGGACAAGGTCGTGCTGACCGATCTCGACAGCACGAACGGCACCAAGGTCAACGGCGAAGACACGCACCTGCGGATCCTCCGCTTTGGCGACATGATCACGGTCGGCCGCTCCGTCGTGCTATACGGCTCGCAAGAACAGATCGCTCAGCGACTGGCCAGCCTGCGAGACGCCGAAAGCGATAACCTGGGCACGATCGACGGCGGCCCCAGCGGCAATGGGATGGAGCCAAGCCTCGACTTCGAATTGGGCTGGGGAGGCGCCACCGGTTCGCAAGCGATCCTCCATCGGCTATTGCCGCCGGAACTGCCCGAAGGAATGGGCCCCTGCCAGGCCGCGCAACTTTCGGAACTGCTCGAGTACCTGCACGCGCGAATTCGCACGCTGCTCGAGACGGTGCAAGTGGAGCCGAAGAAGGGGCGGATCTCGCTCGAAGAACGCCAGTGGCAAAACCTGCTCGACATCCAAGGCCGGTTGGCCACGTATCTTCGCGCCATCGGCCGCCCGTCCGAAGAATAAGCCGGCGCATCTGTTAGCCGACGGCGCTAGCCGCGGGTTCTTCCGTAGGCCGCAAGTCACGCGCCGGGTTTCTCGCTGTGTTTCGCAACAGTCGCCATCGCGCCGCCGCTCATCTATGATGAGAACCGGAGCCGAGGTTCCGTTCCATCGCGAGGCAGGACGATGACGCAGTCGATCGACGAATCTTTCGAGCAGGCACACACGCCGATCTGGCGGCGCAAGCGTTGGTGGTTCGCCGGCGTGGTGGCCATCGCGGGGTTCGTCCTGGCGCTGTACGTTGTAAGCGGGTGGAACGAAACAGCTCGTCAGATCCGGGCGATCCGCGCTCGTGGCGAGCCGACGAACTGGTCGGAACTGGCGGACTATTACACTTCTCCGCCTGCCGATCAGGACGCCACTCGGCTCTGGCTAGGCGCGTTCGATTCACTGAATCTCGCTGCCGGGACGCCGCTGGCGCGTCAATTGCCTTTTTTGGGAAATGGCGGCGAGCCACCTCCGGTCGGGCAACCTTGGATTGAGATCGCGCTCGCGCGGCAATTCCTCCAAAATCACGCCGCGGCGATGGCTCAACTGCACGAAGCGGCAGCGCTCGGTGGGCAGGCTCGCTACCCGGTCGATTTCAGCACGGGGATTACGGCGCTGATCAATCATGTGCAATACGCTCGGAACGCCGCGCGCTGCCTGGCGCTTGAAGCGCACGTGCGGGCGCACTCGGGTGATCTACACGGCGCGGCCGAATCGATCCGGACTGGCTTGCTCTTGTCCGAATCGCTCAAGAATGAGCCACTACACATTTCGCAACTCGTGCGGATCGCGATCCACGGCATGATCATCGAGCAGCTCAAGCGGATCGATCCAGCGACCTTCCCGGCGGACGATCTAAAGCGTTTACAGGAAACGCTCGCCGAGATCGATTTCGGCGACGCCATAAAACGAGCGGCGATCGGCGAGCGCGTCCTTGGTCTGACGACGTTCGACGACCCGAAATCGGCGGGACTTGCGCCGCAAGTAGCTTACTTGTTGTGGATCAATCGCGGCGTCGACGAAGCCGCGTATCTGACGGCGATGACCGACTTCATTGCCGTGGCGGACTTGCCGTGGAACGAATGCGTGGATCAGTCCATTGTTTGGTCGAACACTTTGAAAGCACGGTCCAGCCGTTGGACGATTCTGACGAACATGCTGACGCCCGCACTGGCGCAGATGACCATGGCGTTTGCGCGCGGCGAAACCGTGAACCGGCTCGCCACGATCGACATGGCCATTGCCCGTTACCGCGCGGAGCACGGCCAGCCGCCACAGGACCTGGCGGCGCTCGTCCCGGCGTTTCTGGAAACGATCCAGGTCGACCCAACGACCGATAGTCCGTTCACTTATCAGGTGACGAGCGATGGCTACCTGCTCTACAGCTCCGCAAAGACCCTGTTCGGAAACGCGACGGGCCAACCGGTTGATCCCGACGCCGGAGTGCCTGCATACCTCGTCTTCCGCTGGCCCCCGCTGCCGGACGAGCCGAAAGAATCGAAGGCAACCGAGGAAGGCGATCCGGCAACAATGGAGGAACGAGTGGACGAAGCACCTGTGGATGGCGCGGCCGACATCACTACGCAACCACCAGCAGAGCAGCGGTCAAGCAAGGGCGAGCCCTAACAAGACGCTCTCCGGGAGGGCGAAGCTCCTGCTGAGCCGCGCGCCGCGATCGGGGCGGATCGATCGCCAATCGTCGCAAGCGAATCGCGCGTCGATTGAATGCAAGTCGTTCGCTGCATCGTTACTCGGCGGGAGCCTCGCACTCCCGGATCGCTTTTTTGTGATTTTTCGGTCCATCCCGATCGTTTGCCGCGACCTATATTTTCTGACCTGCGCGGCAGGTTCGCTGCGCGATCATGCGCGGGCCTCGGGGCAATGTTCTTCGACAGGGCGCGATCATGGCTGAGATGGCGACAGATGTATTGCACAACCATTTGGTCTATCCGACGGATCGGCGTTTGTGGTTGCACGTTCGTAGACCTTATTTGATCGCCGCCGCTGTGCTTGCCCTGGCCCCCGTTGTGGCCGCTTGGGTGTATTACCTGATGTTCGGCCTGCCGCAGCTGGCGCCGCTGGGTCGGCATGTGGCGGAGAATGTCGCGCACCCGATCGGCTTTCCTGCCTGGCTGCGACTGACGCACTTTGTGAATCTCTCGCTGATGGCCCTCCTGGTCCGTAGCGGCTTGTCGATCTTGATGGATCACCCGCGATTGTATTGGAACGATCACAGCACGCCGGGCTCGGACTGGATCCGCTTTACGCCGCTCGAAGTGCCGCGCGACAAGGTGTGGACCGCCAAGGACGATAGCCGTTACTTATCGCCCTGGATCGGTCTACCTGGCTATCGTCATACGATCGGCATCGCAAGGCACTGGCATTTCTTGTGCGCATTCTTCTGGCTCATCAACGGCCTGACGTTTGTCGCGCTGCTGTTCTTCACGTCGCAGTGGAAGCGTCTACTGCCGACAGATCCCGCGATCTTCGTCGAAGCCTGGAAGGTGATGGTCCACTACGCCACGTTTCATTTGCCGGTCGAGCCGGATGGGTTTTACAAGTACAACCCCTTGCAGCAGCTGGCCTATGCCGGAGTAGTGTTTTGCGTCGCGCCCGTTTCGCTGTTGACGGGTTTGGCGATGTCGCCAGCGGTCGATAACCGCTTTCTTTGGTATCCAAAACTGTTTGGAGGCCGCCAATGCGCGCGGTCGATTCACTTTTTGGCGCTGTGCGGTTATGCGGCGTTTCTTGTCCCACACGTCACGATGGTGGCGATCACCGGGCTGCGTCAGAACATGAATCACATCGTCTTCGGCACAGACGACACCGGCGCGGGCGGTGTGATCATCGGCGCCATCGCGATCGCAGGGCTGATTGCCGCCTGCTTTGGCGCTCACCAGATATCGTGGCGCCGGCCGCGCTGGTTGCAGATGACGTTTCGCACGGTGCTTGGCCCCCTGCAACGATGGATTACGAACCGCATGCCGAGCAAGTCCAGGTACACGCGCGCGGACATCTCTCCTTACTTTTGGCCGAACGGCAAACTGCCAAACTCGGCAGAGTGGACCGAACTAGGACCAAATCGCCGCGACGGATTTAAGCTGACCGTGGGCGGCCTTGTCGAAAATCCGGCCGACCTTTCCATCGAGGACATGCGAGCGCTCGGGAAGCAGGAGCAGATCACGCTGCACCACTGCATCCAAGGTTGGTCCGGCGTGGCAGCCTGGGGCGGGCTGCCGATCGCGTCGCTGGCGAAGTTGGTCCGGCCGCGGCCGGAGGCGCGCGTCGTGGTGTTTCGCTCATTTGGCGAAGGGCATTACGGTGGCGAGTACTACGATACGCTCACGCTCGAAAACGCCACGCACCCCGAGTCGATCCTGGCGTACGAAATGAACTACCAGCCCCTCTCCGACCTGCACGGGGCGCCGCTCCGACTGCGCGTCGAGAACCAGTTGGGCTTCAAAATGGTCAAGTGGATCCGCAGCATCGAGTTCGTGGCGACCGAAAAAGACATCGGCAAAGGCTACGGCGGGAAGAATGAAGACGACGAGTATTACCCGGTCGTGGCAAATATCTGAGGTGGGCTTTCCGTAGGGTACGCACTCCGTGCGTACCATGAATCGCAAGTGGCGCGGAAACCCAAAAGAACCCGCGGCTAGCGCCTTGCGGCTCACAAAGCCTCGTCGCGCATCCTCTGCTCGGTGATTTCGATCGCCTTCAGCAGCCCGCGGGCTTTGTTGAGCGTTTCGTCGTACTCTTCGCTCGGCACGCTGTCGGCCACCAGGCCGGCGCCGGCTTGGATGTAGGCCGTGGTTCCTTGGATCACGATCGTTCGCAGCGCGATGCAAGTGTCCATATTGCCGTTGAAGTCGAAGTAGCCGACCGCGCCGGCGTAGGGCCCGCGACGATGCGGTTCCAACTCGTCGATGATCTGCATCGCCCGCACCTTGGGGGCGCCAGAGACGGTGCCGGCCGGGAGGCAAGCTCGCAGCGCGTCGAACGCGTCATGCGGGGCAGCCAATTGGCCAGTCACGTTCGACGTGATATGCATCACGTGGCTGTAGCGCTCGATGGTCATCACGTCTGAGAGTTCGACCGAGCCGTATTTGGCAACGCGGCCGACATCGTTGCGGCCCAGGTCGACCAGCATGACGTGCTCAGCCCGTTCCTTGGGATCCGCCAGCAGTTCTTCGGCCAGGCGGCGGTCTTCTTCCTCGGTCGCGCCACGGCGGCGCGTGCCAGCCAGTGGACGAACCGTCACCTCGCCCTCGAAAACACGGACCAGAATCTCCGGCGAGCTGCCGACCAGCGTCACATGCGGCATTCGCAACAGAAACATGAACGGGCTGGGGTTTACCACGCGCAGCGTGCGATAAACCTCGAGCGGCGGGGCCGTGATCTCGGTCTTCAGTCGCTGGCTGAGCACGACCTGAAAAATATCGCCGGCGCGAATGTACTCGAGCGACGCGCGGACGGCGTCTTCGAAGCCAGCGCGCGTGAAGTTCGATTCGAACTTCTGGCGCACTTCGCCGCGCGGATCGATGTCGGCCGGACGGAGTGTTTCGGTCGGCGTCGATAACTGCGCCACCAGGGCGTCGACTCGTTTGCACGCGTCGTCGTAGGCGGCCGTCAAAGCTTCGCGACTACGCCCCTTGGTCAAAGTCGGGTCAGCGAGCCGGGCCAGCGCCACCACGGTCATTGTCTTGGTGATGTTGTCGAAGATCACCATGTGATCGAAGAAGGCGAACGCCAGGTCCGGGAGCTCGCGGTCATCTTCCGGCGCGTTTGGCAGATTCTCGACGTAGCGAACCGTGTCGTAGCCGGCGTAGCCGACGGCGCCGCCGCAGAATGGCGGCAGTTCCAGCAGCGTGGCCGCGCGCCAGCGATTGACCTGTTGTTTGAGCTCTTCCAGCGGGTCGGCCGATTCGTATTCTTTTGTCGAAGGCTCGTCGCCGTCGAACGTAATCAGCGAGACCTTCGACCCGCGAGCTTCGATCGCCTGAAACGGCCCACCGGCGACAAAGCTGTACCGCCCGACGCGCTCGCCGCCGACGACGCTCTCGAACAAACAGCCACACCCCCCTGCATCGACGCGGCAAAACGCCGTCACCGGCGTCAGGGCGTCGCTGACCAGGCGTCGGTACACCGGAACCATGCCGGCGCCTTCGGCCAGGCGACAAAACGTATCGAGATCAGGGTGGTGACGCATGCGGCAGATCGGCCTGGCAGGATAGAGGAAACGGTTGGCCCAAGCTTAACAGCGACCAAAAATGTCCACAATCGAAGGGGGCGGCTTCGGCGTGGTTCAAGAACACGACGAGCAGCCAGTGAGGCTAGCGCCGCTCACGGGTCTTCCAGAACGCCCAGTTCCAGTGCTGTCGATATAGCTTGAACCTGATCGACAAAGCCAGGTACATGCAGAATAAGACCACGATTCCAATCGGCCGCGCTGTTGGGATGAATAAGGACGCCAGGCTGGCGAGGAACAATCCTGTGCCGAGTGTAGCCAGTAGCGGCGTTACCGGTTTCGACTGGCTCATGAGACGATTGTAACTTGGCGTGGCGCCTGTCGTATCGTTCCTTCGCTCCGTAAGACACTTTGATCGCGAGCTGTCCAACTCGCGCAGCGTGCGGCCAGGCCCGGCGTCGAAAGCGTGAGAGCTGCAAACTCGCAGACAATGACCGGACGAGGAATGTTCGCAGAGCAGAGTAGCCATGCGAGGTTCATGGGCGATTTGCCCCTGGCAGGCTTCTGCGGGCTGCTGGCAACCTGCTCGGCATTGACACTCTAGGGGGTACTGATAGAATCCCTTGGGCATTGGCTACATCGTTCTAAACTGCTTGGCGGCAAGTGATTGCGGGCAGAAACACACTAGTCGCTACCGGGTCGAGCGAACGAGATACGGGTCGCTTTTTTGACCCCCGAGATTCAGGACCGTCGCGATGAAATGTCAGCGGTGCGATAAACCGGCTACCTTTCATATCACCGAGTTGACCGGTGGTAAGCCGCAGGAGCTCCATCTCTGCGAGCAGCACGCGCGGGCCTACCTGACCGAGTCCGAGGCCGAGCAGGCCGCGGCGCCCTCAATCGCCGGGGCCCTGGCCCAGCAGTTGGCCGTTGGGCAGACCGCCGAAGAGCTGGCCCGATTGGACCAGCAAGCCTGCCCGATCTGTGGCATTACGTTTTTCGAGTTCCGCAAAGAGGGGCGGTTGGGCTGCCCGCATGACTATGTCTGCTTTGCCAAGGAACTGGAACCGCTGATCATGAATATCCATGGCGAGTCGCACCATGTGGGCAAGCGGCCCAAGCACTCGCCTCCGAACACCGATCGGCAGACAGACCTGATTCGCCTTCGTCGCGAGATGAAGGACGCAATCAACGGCGAAGATTACGAGCGGGCCTCGCAGTTGCGAGACGAGATCCGCCAGATTGAGCAGGCCTCGTAGCGCGGCGCGCTAGCGATCCCACCTTGCCCGTGGGAACTTGCTCTGCGAGTGGCGGCGAGATTTGCGTGTGCGTGCAGTTGGTTCGTGTCGTTATAGCACTGATTTTCTGATTGCCTGGGATCCGAACACCGTGGACTTTTCCAGCCTGGCCAGAACGAGCGGCGAGTGGTTGCGGGGCGCCGGCCCCGAGGCCGACATCGTCATGAGCTGCCGCATCCGCCTGGCGCGCAACCTGGCTGATTTTCCGTTCATCAATCGCGCCAACCCGGGCGACCGAACCGAGATTGAGCGAGTCCTGCGCGAGCGGATTCTGGCGATCAAAGACGTCGGCGATATGACCTATCTCGACGTCAATAAGCTGGCCGTCCTCGACCGGCAATTTCTGGTCGAACGCCAGCTGATCAGCCGCGAACACGCCGACGCGCAAGGCGCCCGGGGCGTTGTCATCGACGAGAACGAACAAGTCAGCCTGATGATCAACGAAGAGGATCATCTTCGCCTGCAGGTCATCCACAGCGGGCTGAACCTGGAGCACGCCTGGGAAACGATCAACCGGATCGACGACGCCGTCGAGTCGAAGGTGACCTACGCCTTCAACGAAAAACTGGGGTACCTGACGGCCTGTCCCACCAACGTTGGCACCGGCATGCGAGTGAGCGTGATGCTCCATTTGCCGGCGCTGGTGATCACGCGGCAGATCGACAAGCTCTTCCGCTCGCTGCAAAAGATCAGTCTGGCCGTCCGTGGCCTGTATGGCGAAGGCTCGCAGGCGATGGGGGACTTCTACCAGATCAGCAACCAGATCACGCTCGGCCGGGCCGAGACCGACCTGGTGAAACAAGTCGGCGACGTCGTGCCGACGATCATCGACTACGAGCGCAAAGCGCGCGAATTCCTGGTCAAGGAAAGCCACGAGAATCTGCACGATCGCGTCAGCCGCGCTTACGGCATCCTGCGGACCGCGCAGACGATCAGCTCGGAAGAGACGATGCACCTGCTCTCGAGCGTGCGGATGGGGGTCAACCTGGGATTGATTGACGACCTGGAAATCCCCACGGTCAATAAGCTGTTCATCTACACGCAGCCCGCGCACTTGCAAAAGATCACCGGCGGCGAGCTCGACACGGCCGACCGCAATATCGAACGCGCCCGCTATCTGCGTCGCCTGCTCAACAAAGAAGAGCGCGACGGCGGCGTGAGTCAGAATTAGGCTTGAGACTCGAGGCTTGAGGAAGACGAAGGCATTCGTCCTGTGAGCCGCGTGGCCCTAGCCGCGGGTTCTTCTTCGATCAGCTATACTGTTGCAAGGCCGAATGCCAATCATCGGGAGGGCGAGGCTCCCGCCGAGCCACGCGCCGCGCTCGATCATCCAATTCGAAGAAATGTCACGCGGGGACATATAGGGCAGAGAGCTTGTGTTTTCGCATCCACCTTGGTCAGGCGTAGTACGAGCTATCGCCCAACCAGCTTCGCGGTTCGGCAGTGGCCTCGCCCTCCCGTCCGAATTCGGCGCCGCCTCGGCTTCTTGCCTCAAGCCTAAGGCCTCCTCTCGAGCCTCAAGCCAGAACCTTGCCATTTGTAGCGATCAAATCGGCTCGTTGGCCGAGTGGCGTATACAATTCGCTCGCTGGCCCCCTTGCGAGGGGGCGATTGCTTGCCTCGCTGGGTGTCGGTCTATACCCTGGAATTAGCCAGTATTGCGGAACGGTCGACGACGACTCGCCGGGCTCTCGGCCCACTCGGGTCGACGCCTTCCCGGACGTTTCCGGCCGCAATCTTGCATGAGGCATCACGTCCACTTCCACGGAACTCTCAGCCCTTGTTTGTGTGCCGGCCCGCGCGGCGCGGTCGCAAGCACGGACTGTTGTCCGCTTTGTCAGGAACCGGCATAGGCAGACATGAAATCGCATCGATTTCTCGGCTGGATGCTTGTCGCGGGCTTAGCCATGGCCGCTGCGCTTTGCGCACTGCCGGCCCACGCGACAGAAGACAGCAAGCAATTTCTCGAAGCGCTGCGCGAGCGAGGTTATTACGACGTCGCGCTCGACCAGCTGGCCAGGATGCGCAACAACCCGCGCGTCCCTGAGGAATTCAAGAAGCGGATCCCGTACGAAGAAGCGGTGACGCTGATCAGGCAATCAGCCGCAGACCGGGACGTGAATCAAAAGGTCAAGCTACTCGACGCCGCTCGCGAGAAGCTGACCGCGTTCATCAAGTCAGGCGCTGATCCCTCGCTCGCCGCCTCGGCCGAAAGCCAATTAGGCAATGTGCTGGTTGAGCGGGCGCGCACGCTGTTGAATCGCGCGGCGCAGCCAAAAAACGCTGCCCAGAAGGATGCGCTTGCCAAGGAAGCCCAAGGCCTGTTTGCCGAGGCGCAATCCGTCTTCGACGCTTCGGAAGAAAAAATCTCGGCGATCTGGAAGCAACTGCCGCCGCCGGGTGGCAACCTCACCGCGGAGCAACGCTCAGAACGCGATCAGATTCGCGAAGATTTGTTTCACGCGCTGCTGTCCACCGCGCAGGCTCGCTACGAGGCATCGAAGGCCTATCCGCCCGGATCGGCCGAGGCGAAGAAACAGCTCGAAGCAGCCGCGACCAAATTCAAGGATCTGACAAAACGGGCTGCCAACGCCGGCCGGTTCCTTTTGTTCCGCTTGACGTGTCAGACGTACGAGGGACGTTGCTACCTGGAAATGGGCGACACGGCCAAGGCCCTCGCCACGCTCGGTGAATTATTGGCCTACGGCGACGAAGTTCAGGAGTTGGCCGGCCTGAAGGCGATGGCAATCTCGATGGCGATGCAAGCCTGGACGAGCGACAAAGAAAAGAAATACGAAGAGGCCGTCCAGGCCGGTTCGGAGTGGCTCAAAAACGTCCGCCTGGCCGACACGCGGACCACGTACGGCATGGCCGTCCGCTACTATTTGGCCGTAGCGCTGAAACATCAGGCCGAGACGACATTCAAAGGCGAAGAGGGTCCAAAGCGCAAGGCCTTGGCCGAAGCGCGCAAGCAAGCCAAGGAAGTCGCGGGCCTTACGAACGAACATCAGGACGAAGCGAAAAAGCTGTTCCAGGAGCTGGCCGGGCTCGACGATGGCGAAGACGCGCCAGTCAACACATTTGCCGAGGCGCTCGAACAAGGCAAAGACGCGCTAGGTGTCTTCGAGGCCCGGCAAGAACAAGTCCGCATGGCCAGCACGCCCGAAGAGCAGGCCAACGTTCCGACTTTTGAGCAGGAGGGACGTGACGCCCGCGAGAAAGCCAGCAAGTTGTTCCAACGGGCTTTAGAACTGGCGGCGCCATCGACAACGACCGATGACCTCAACGCCGTGCGGCTCTATATGTGCTATCTCGCCTACTACTCCGGCGATTATCTCGACGCGGCGGTGCTAGGTGATTTCCTCACGCGTCGCTACCCCACGACGGCCGGCGCTCGCCAGGGCGCCAAGATCGCGCTGTTGTCATTGATGCAGCAATACCAGGCGGCTACGCCTGAGAATCGCGCCAGCGAAAAGCGCCGCATGGAAGCACTGGCCGAATTTGTCGGGAAACGCTGGGCCGGCGAAGCCGACGCCGACGACGCCTGGATGTCGCTGATGGTCGTCGCGACCAGCGAACATGATGTGCCGCAGATGCTGGCGTACCTGGCCAAGATCCCCGAGACCTCGGTCAAGCGAGGCGAAGCCGAGCTGAAGGCCGGCCAGGCACTGTGGATCAACGCGCTGACCGCGATGCGCAAGCCTGAAGCCGAGCGACTGCCACAGGCCGAGCTCGATAAGCTGCGGCATGAGGCGCTGGTGATGCTCGAACAAGGGGTCGACCGCACGCGCAAAGCCGGCAACGCCAGCGGCGTAACGTTTGCCATTGCCACCGGCGCCTTGTCGCTCGCGCAGATTTACATTGAAAGCAATCAAGGCCCCAAAGCCGTCGCGCTGCTGGAAGATCCACAGTTCGGCCCAATCACCCTGGTCAACGCTGGCGCCCCCGTGGCAGCGCAAGGCAATTTTGCCGCCGAGGCCAACAAGGCGGCCCTGCGGGCCTATGTCCTCACGCAGCAGCTCGAAAAGGCCGAAGGCGTGATGAACGCGCTCGAAAAGAGCATCCCGCAAGACAACGTCGCCCAGGCCAACCAGACACTGATCAACATCTATCGCTCGTTGGGGCGCGAACTCGAAGAACAGGTTCGGCTGCTCCGGCTCGAACGACGGACCGACGATTTGCAAAAAGTCAGCAAGGGCTTCGAGATGTTCCTTGATCGGATCGCCGCCAAGGAACAAGGGAACACGTTCAGCTCGCTCAACTGGGTCGCTGAAACCTTTACTCGCTTGGGCGCGGGGCATGACGGCGAAGAAACGATCCCGCCCGAGGTGCGCGGCTACTTCGAGAAAGCGGCCGCGACCGACGAGCGCATTCTCAAGCAATTGGCGGCGGATCCTTCGTTCGGTAATCCCGAAGTGGCCGTCCCTGTCAAAGCGCGCCTTGCAAAAAGCCTGCGCAACAGCGGCAAACCCAAAGAGGCGATCACGATGTTGATCGACGTCTTGAAGGTCAAGCCGAACTTGCTGGACGTGCAAAAAGAGGCGGCCTACACCTATCAAGCGTGGGGCAAAGAGAACCCACACTACTACCAGATCGCCATCAGCGGCGGTAAAGGGCAGCCATCCGGCTCGGCCGGTGTGCTGGGCGACGACGCGAACGTGATCATGGGCTGGAACGGCCTGGCCGCGCGCACGCAGCGCGAGCCACGCTTCCGCGAGATCTTTTACGAGGCCCAATTCAATTCGGCCAAGTGCAAGCTGTTGCAAGCGCAAACGCTCAAAGGGAAGGAAAAAACGGCCGCTCTCGAAGGCGCCGCCGGCACGCTCACGCTGACGGCGCGGGCGCATCCTGATCTGGGGGGCGGAGACTGGGGCAAAAAATACAACGACCTGCTCAAAGAAATCCAAACGGCGATGGGCAAAGAGCCAACTGGCCTGCCTGTCGCAAAACCAGCCGCCAGCTCTAAAGAAACCGCCGGCGGAGCCGCCAAGTAGTCCGCCTGCCAAAGTGTTGGCGTCGTCGACATTGCTGATTCCATCAAGTGGAGTTTTATTATGCGTCTGAAGTCGTTCGCACTTACGCTTTGTCTGGGCCTGCTCGCCGCGCAATCGGCGCGCGCAGCCGATGACGACACGATTCGACTGAAGCCCAATGGCAACGCTGTCGGCACGATCAGCAAGATGAGCGCGACGGAAGTTTCGGTCGATATGGCCGGCGGGCAAAAGCGAACGATCCCGGTCAATGAGATCGAGACGATCATCTATGCGAACGAACCGGCCGAGATGCGGCAGGTCCGCAGCCACATCGGCAACGGCAACTACGAAAACGCGCTAAACGCGCTCGAGAAAATCGCGCAAACTTCCATCGCGCGCGAAGAGGTGAAGCTCGACGTCGCCTACTACACGGCTTACTGCCGATCGCGCATCGCGCTGGCCGGAGGCGGCGATGTGGGAAAGGCCGGAGGATTGATGCGTCAATTTGTCACGAAATCCGCGACGAATTACCATCACCTGCAGGCGGCCGAAATCCTAGGTGATTTGTTCGCCGCGGTCGGCCGCTTTGACCTGGCGTACGAACAGTACTCGGTGGTCGAAAAGGCGCCCTGGCCGGATTACAAACTCCGCGCCGGCGTCGCCAAGGGGCGCGTGCTGGCGGCGCAGAAGAAATACCCGGAGGCCCTGGTCGCGTTCGAGGCCGTGATCAAACTGGCCGGCGATTCGCAAGGCGCCGCTGCACAACAAAAACTAGCCGCCGAGTTGGGCAAGGCGATCTGCCTGGCCAACACCGACAAGGTCGACGAGGGAATTAACCTGGTCCAGCAAGTGATCGAGGCCTCGTCACCGGAAGATAACGACCTCAACGGCCGCGCCTACCTGGCGCTCGGCAACTGCTACAAGCAAAAGCCCGGCGCTGCCAAAGACGCCCGCGACGCGTTTTTGCATGTCGATTTGCTCTACTTTCAAAATCGCGAAGTCCACGCCGAAGCGCTCCATAACCTGGTCCGCCTGTTCAGCGAAGTTGGGCCTCAGGAACGCAGCCTGCAAGCCTCGCAGGTCCTGAAGGAACGCTACCCAGGGAGCGTGTGGGCGAAGAATTAGGGAGAAGGCTTCGAGGGGATATTTTGAAGCGAGATCGGCGGGAGTGCGAGGCTCCCGCCGAGCAACGAAGCGCGGACCGCCTTGCTTCACGTGCGACAAATACGCTGGCCTGGCGGATCATGGTACGCACGGGGTGCGTACCCTACATCAATCACTCAAAGCCTTCCTTTCAATCCATCGTCGTCGCGCTGTAGCTGCTGATCTTCTGCGCCTTGCAGAGATTCATCACGTTGACGACGAACTGCCAAGGGCATGCGCGATCTGCGCGGATCACCACATTCACGCGGCCGGGATTATCGACCTCGGCCTGGCGCAAGAGTGCTTGCAGTTCTTCTTCGGACTTGGGGGCGCCGCCCACCAGGTAGCGGCCGCCGGCCTCGATGTTGACGACCAGGTCGTTGACGCGCGCAGTGAGCGGTAACGCGTCGCTGGCGCGCGGCAGCCGGATGCTGAGCTCGCGCTCGTTCAGAATGTCACTGGCCACAATCGTGGGAATGGTGATCATAAACACGATCAATAACACCAGCACAACGTCGACCAGTGGCGTGACGTTGATCGCCGTGATCGGGGCGTCTTCGTCTTCATCGGTATAGCCTGCAGCGGCGCCTCCGGCCATCGTCTTAATGCCTATTCAAAAATGAAATGTCGCTTCAAACTGCCCTGTGTTACTTGCAACCGCCAATTCACGGATACGTTGTTAGACCTCCGCCGTTTTCTGCGTTTTTATCGGCGCCACGGGCGCGGAACCGGTGGTCTTGAATAATGACAGCACCAGGTGAGCAAGCGAATCTGCCTGCGAGCTGCGGATGCGGACCTTGCGCAGAAAGTAGTTGTAAGCAACCACGGCCGGAATCGCGACGAACAAGCCCACGGCCGTGGCGACGAGCGCTTCGAACACGCCCCCCATTACAGCGCTGGCGGCGGCCTGCTTGGCGGCTTGCGCGGCGGTCATTTCATGCGCGGCCTTGATGATGCCGAGCACGGTGCCAAGCAGCCCGACGAACGGGGCGTTATTGCCAAGCGTGCCGAGGATCGATAGCAACGATTCCATTCGCAAGCGTTCGCGCAGCTTGGCGCTGAGCATCGCCTCGCCCGCGGCTTGAGGTCCGCGATGCGCGGCGGCCAAACCCGTGGCGACGACCACACACTCAATGGCCTTCGAGTTCTTGACCAACTCGAAGGCTTGTTTGACGTCGCCGTCGCGCAGCAGCCGTGTGAGTTCGGCCGCCAGACGATCTGCGTTCACTCTGCGAGATGCAAAGAAGATCAAGCGCTCGACGATGATCGCCAGGCTGAGCACGCTCAGCCCGACCAATAACCACATTACCCATTCAGCGCCAAACAGGGCGACCTTCAGAAAGACTTCCGTCAGATTCATAAGATCGTCGCTCGCGCGAGGGGGGAGATAGTGCGCTCAAGACGGCGCCAGTCATAGGCATTTCGCGGACGCCACATATTTCTTGTACAGCACTGGCGAAAATGGGGCAACAACTACTGGCGTCTAGCCCATTTCTCGCGGGGCTAGAAGACGATGGCCTGCGGTACTACCCATAGCTTCTATCAAGCCAGCCAACTTACTCCTGCCGGGCTTTCAGCAAATCTCGGATTTCGATCAGCAGCTTTTCCTGTGCGCTCGGCTCGGGCGGCTTCTTTTCCTCGGTGCGGTGAACGGCGTTGACGAACTTCACCAGCAGGAAAACGGCGAATGCGATGATCAGGAAATCAAGCGTCACCTGAATGAAGTTACCGTAGTTGATCGTCGCCGGATTTTTGTCGCCGGGAAGTGGCAGTTTCAATTCACTGAAGGTGACGCCGCCGATCAAATATCCCAGCGGTGGCATCAGGATGTCATTCACCAGCGACGTAACAATTTTGCCGAAGGCGGCGCCAATGATCACGCCGACCGCTAGGTCGATCACATTGCCACGCTTGATGAAAGCGAGGAACTCGTTGACCACGGTGAGCGGCTGAAATTCCGATGGACGATTCAATTCCATCAATGTCGACTCCATTCAACGAGGCAATCAAAGGTCGCGGCGTTCGGCTGCAATCAACGTGTGATGCTACTTGGCCGCAGGATCCTTCACGTCATAGCACCACAGCGTGCCCCAATCGTGAATATAGAGCTTGCCGTCAGCGACCACCGGGTAGGCCCAGGCCTTGGACGATCCTCGGTCGGGCAGTTCCGGCGGGGTGAATTTCCCCTTTTCACTAAAACCATCCGGCTTGGCGGCGAAGATCGCCACGTCCCCGTTCTCGCCATGCACGTAGATGAGTCCATCGGCGTACAACACGCCGCCGGGACCGACGCCGCGATCCTGCCATTTGTGCTCGCCCGTGGCGAAGTCAGCGCAAAGCATGCCCTGGCCGTTGGTGCCGTAAAGATAACCGTCATGCTCGATCGCGCCGCCGATGGCGCTGGGCATCTTCGGCTCGAAGTAAACGGGATCAGCCGTGACACCGCTTTTATCGGCCTTGAGTGAGACTAGCCCTCCGCCGACGCGCCCGGTGGCGCTGTAGATGAAGTGGTCGTGGGCGACCGGCGTCGGAATATTCGCCTGGCTTCCTTTGGCCGTGCGATCATAACGCCACAGCAATTTGCCGGTCTTGGCGTCGACGCCGACGAGCCCCTTCTGCACGAACTGCACATACTGTTTCACGCCGCCGGTCTCGAAGACAATCGCCGACGCGTAGCCGGCCTGATCGGCTTCTTCGAGCGCGCTCTTCCAAACCGTCTCGCCAGTCTTCTTGTCGAGCGCGACGATCGTGGCCTCAGCGCCGCCGGGCGTGCAGATCAGCAGGTCACCATCGACCAGCGGAGACTCTGAATAGGCCCAAGCGCCAGGCTGACCGCCAAAGTCGCTGCGTAGATTTTTATGCCACTTCACTTTGCCAGTTTCAGTCTCCAGGCAGGCCAGGTCGCCGTCGGAGCCGAGCGCAAAGAGTAAGGCGCCGTCGACCGTTGGCGTGCTGCGAGCGCCCGGATATTGCGGTCCCCGGTTGACGCCCACTTTGCCAATGTGTGTCTCCCAAATCTGATGGCCATCGGTCGCGTCGAGCGCTTGCACGAACTCGTCGTCCATACCGCGGTTGCTCACCAGGTACATTCGCTTGCCGACCACGGCCGGCGTGGAGTAGCCCTCACCAATCCCTTTCACCTGCCAGAGGAGCTTGGGACCATCGGCGGGCCATTCTTTCAGCAGGCCGGTCTCCGTCGAAATACCGTCGCGATTCGGCCCTCGCCACTGGGGCCAGTCCTCGGCGCGGGCAGCGGGCTCGAGCAACATTGTGGCAACGGTCAGGGCCGCCACACAGCGGAACGTCGTGAGCAGGTGATAACTCTTGGGCCGCGAAGTCATGAGTCGCCTCCAGGGGATCGGTTAGGGGCGGTTGGGTGTTTCGAGCGAACCGCATTGTAGCCGGTTTGGGAAGAATCTGGCTATTCGGCGAAACGGCAGATCGACCGCAGGGTACGCACTCCGTGAGTACCACGCATCACACGAGAGCGTACTAGATCTGAACACGCAAACCGCTTCATTGCTCGGCGGGAGCCTCGCACTCCCGTCGATTGCGCCCGACGTTTTCCGTAGTCATCACGGGCTCCGTGATGACATGCAGCGGTTGCAGACGATCCTTCAGCGGCCGGCGCCGCGCTAGTACGCCTTGGCGAAGATCGCCCGTTGCGTTGTCGACTGGCCGGTGAAGATGCATTTGCCGGGGACCGGTTCTTCGAAGCCTGGCTCGTCCGAGATCGGGACGCAACGGATCGTCACCTTCAGCGCGGCCAGAATCTCGGCCGTCTCCTTCGTCTCGACGAAGTGACAAGTGGCAAACCCACCATGGATCTCTGGGTTCTCGGCGTTCTTGGGCGTGAACCAGGCCTTGAAGTCGTCGAGATTGTCGATCACGCGGCTATTGGCGGCGCGGACGGCGAGCGCTCGCTCGAAGAGCGTTCTCTGCCCAGCCGCCAGCGTAGCGCCAATGCCGGCCACAAACTCGCTCCGCGGCACGGCCGGCTTTTTCTCGCCCGGCGTTTCCCAACGAACCTTCGGCATCAATGTATCGCCGGCGATATCGCGCGGGCCGACTTCAATCAGCACCGGCACGCCGCGCTTAACATGCTGCCACTTCTTGTCGACGCGCGCGATGTCGCGATCATCAAGTTGCACGCGGACCGGTTCGTCGTCGTAGCGCTGCGCGGCGATTTCTGCGCGCAACTTGTTGCAATACTCGAGCACCGGGCCGCGCTCTTCGTCGTTTCGATACATCGGCAGCAGGATCACATGTTGCGGCGCCAGGCGCGGCGGCAGAATCAGGCCGTCGTCGTCGGAATGCGTCATCACGAGCGCGCCGACCAGGCGCGTTGACACGCCCCACGACGTCGTCCAGGCGAATTCTTCGCGCCCGGCGGCCGAGAGATACTTGATCTCCTGCGCTTTCGAAAAATTCTGACCCAAAAAGTGAGACGTGCCGGCCTGCAGCGCTTTGCGATCCTGCATCATCGCCTCGATGCTGTAGGTATCGACGGCGCCGGGAAAGCGCTCGCCCGGCGTCTTTTCGCCGCAGATCACCGGCATGGCCATGTATTCTTGCGCGAACGTGCGATAGACGCCGAGCATCTTGCGCGTCTCTTCGACCGCTTCCTCACTGGTGGCGTGCGCGGTGTGCCCTTCCTGCCACAAGAATTCCGCGGTGCGCAAAAAGAGCCGTGTGCGCAGCTCCCAGCGGACGACGTTTGCCCATTGGTTGATCAGGATTGGCAGGTCGCGATAGCTCTTGACCCACTTGGCGTACGTGGCGCCGATGATCGTCTCGCTCGTCGGTCGCACGACGAGCGGTTCTTCGAGCTTGCCGGTGGGAATTAATTTGCCATCCGCGCCGGCTTCGAGCCGGTGATGCGTGACGATCGCGCATTCTTTGGCAAACCCTTCAACGTGCTCGGCCTCTTTCTCCAGATAGCTAAGCGGAATGAAGAGTGGAAAATAGGCGTTCTGGTGGCCGGTTTCCTTGAACATTCGGTCGAGCGCCCGCTGCATGTTTTCCCACAGCGCATAGCCCCACGGCTTGATCACCATGCACCCGCGCACGGCCGAATTCTCGGCCAGGTCCGCCGCGCGGACCACCTGCTGATACCACTCAGGGTAATCCTGCTCGCGGGTTGGAGTGATCGCGGTCTGAGGAGCTTTAGCCATCGGAGATTCCTTCGACAAACAGAATGAGAGACCGGCAGTTTTAACCCAGAGGGCGCGATGTGGGCAAGCCGCCAACGTAGTCATCACGCTCCGCCGTGATGACAGCAGCGGTGAATTCGTCGCCTGATGCGACTTCGGCGCGGGGCCGTGTTCCAGAGCCGTCCACGTCACTTCGTGAATAACAGCCCTTCGTCGCTGGGACTGCCGCCGGCGAGTTTGAACTTCAGCTTGTTGCCCGGCTCGATGGCCACCTGGCCGACGAGCGCGTTTTGATCGCTCGCGGAAAGGATCAGGTAGTTGTTGGCCAGCGTGTACGTGCCGCTAAGGTTTTGGACTTTGTCTGCCTGGGTGAATTTCCAGGTGAACTTATTGTCTTTCGTCAGAGTCAGTTCGAACTGTGAGCCGTCATCGCGACTGGACTTCCACTCGCCGATGACGCTGGCCTGTTCGACGGGCGCGGCCGCTGGTGTCGCTGACGGTGCAATCGCCGGCCCAGACGCGTTCTTGTCATCTGGTTTAGCTGTCAACCCTTTGTGAAGTTGCGCGGCGAGTCGATCCTTGGGTTCGAGTTTGACGACAGTCGCCAGCTCGTTCGCCGCTTCGTCGTTATGTCCTTGCAGCATGTAGTGATATGCCAACAAAAAGCGCGAATATGCCGTCTGCGGATTGTCATTGCAAAAATCTTCCAGGAGTCGCAACTGCAACGTGTATTTGTTGACCTCGGGATAGAGGCCGCTGACCGTTGCCCAATCCCAACCAGGGCCGATCGACAAGACGGCGTAAACGGCGGCGGCCGATTGCTGGTAATCTTCCGTGGCGAACAGGCACAGAGCGCGGAACTCGTGCATCAGCGTGTCGTTGGGCGCCAGGGCGATCGCGCGATTCGTCTCGGCCAGCGCCAGTTGGTAGTCACCACGCTGGAAGAGCGAACGCGCGGTGTCGAACGTCGAGAGGGCTTTTTCCTGGTTGTTCGACAGGCTCGGTTTCGCCGCGACGTCTGGGTCAGATGGTTGATCGCCTGCGAGTTGGGAGCCGGGCGGCTGCGCAGCTGGCGGCGGCGCCACTCTATCCAGATCATTGGGCGTTGGCTCCAACACCGGACCGCTCGCCTGCGCGACTTCAAGCGCAGGGACTGGCGCGACGGTTGATGACGCCGGAGCATTCGGCGCAGCGAGCGCGGGCGCGGTTAGTGCAGGCGCAGCGGCATTCGGCGCTACGACGACCGGCGCCACCACGGTCGGAGCAACCGCGGCCGGCATCACGATGATCGGTTGCGAGTAGTCGATATAGACCGGCACAGCGACCGGCGCAACCCAGTACGGATTGTAGTAAGGGTAATAGCCCCAAGCCCATGGCGAGCCGAACGAAACGCCGAGCGCAAAGCCGGAGCCGAGTCCCCAACCAACGCCCAATCCCCAACCGCCGCCCCAGTACCAGCCTGCCGGCCGAAATCCCCATGGATGTCCCCAATGGCCATGCCAGTCACCGTGATACCAACCGCCGTGATGCGACGGACGATGTCCATACGCGAACGAATGGCCGCCACCATGATGGCCACCATGATGGCCACCATGGTGTCCGCCGTGGTGGCCGCCGTGATGGTCAAACCGCTGGCCGCCGTGGGCGCCGTGGCCGCCGGAGCGACCTCCGTGTGGCGCTCCGGAATGACCGTGCGATCCGGAGCGGCTTGCCATGTTCGTGGATCGATCACCGTGACCGGCGCCGCCGCTGTGTGCAGCGCCGCCGCTACGGTTGTTGTGCTGGCCCGAGCCGTGTTGCGCACTGTTGCTGTGCTGACCGCCGCCACGTTGGCCACCGCCGTGCTGGCCGCCGCTAGACTGTCCAGCGCTGGACGGACCAGGGCTGGACACACCGGCGCCGGATCGACCACCACCGGGTCCCGACGGATTGCCGCCAGCGTTTTGACCGGCTCCACCTCGACCAGTGTGATGCTGCCCAGCGGTTTGTTGCGACCCGCCTTGAGGAGCGCCTCCCTGCGCGCCCGCGCCAGGCATGCCATGCGCCTGTTGACCGCCACGAGACGGGCCAGCGCTTCGATGACCTCCCGGCTGCCCGCCGCTGCGCCCGCCTGACTGGCCGCCACCTTGAGAGCCAGGCTGGCCGCCGCCACCTTGTCCGCCGCCACTGAATTGACGACCGCTGCTGAACTGACCGCCGCCAAATTGGCCACCACTTTGTGTGCCGCCGCTTCGACCGCCACCGCCGCCGCCGCCGCCGCCGCCGCCGCCGCGATTGCCCCCGCCGCCTCCACCTCCGCGCCCGCCTCCGCCACCACCATGCCCATGTTGGGCGTACGCAAAGCTCGGCGCAATGGCGACCGAAACGGTCAGACAGGCAATGAGGAAACTCTTCATGGTGCGCGAATCCTGTCGATCGAGCCAAGAACCGGCGGTGGGGGGCGGATTGTACCGGCAAGCCGATTTCGGGGTCTATGCGAGAACGACCGAACGCGTCGTAATCGACGCTGAAGTTCCGAGAAAGCCGCGGGAAATGTCGCGGCGCCAGCGTTGCTGGCTGGAGCATGGAGATTGGCTGAACGCTGATTTCGGCTGATCAGCGCGAATGAGATCGGCCCCAAAGATCGTCGATGCGCTTTGTGGCTCGGCGGTCCCGGCGCGCAGGGGTGGCCCTCCCGTCGGATACGCTGCCGCGCGTTACCTTACCGGCGCTGCGCTGGCGCTTTCATCGGTCTCCGCCTTGGGCAGTGTCGCGGATGAGAACCAGCCGATCATCATTTCGTCCCAGGTCTGCTCACCGAATCGGACGCGCTTCGTCGGATCGGGATTCGATGGGTTCCCGGGCGAATTGTCGTACGTCGCCCGGCACATGAGCAGGGTTCCCTTCGGCATCAGCTTTGGCTTTTCCAGGATGTAATCGATCTGCCAGTTGAAATCGAAATGAGGGACATCGAGCAGCACTTCGCTCGTCCCGTCCGGGTAGCGCGCTTCATATTTGAATGACTTGCCGCGGACGTGCATGTGAGGCGTGAGATGCAGGAGCAAACGATCCTCCTGAAAGCGATACTGCGAGGAGACCGGATGATTCGCCGCGCCAGGCGGAATTGAGAGCGCGAAGTTGATCGCCCAACCGGATTTGACTTCCTGCTTTACATCTTTCGCGTCGCACAGCTTCAGGCCGAGCGACGAAATGTCATCCTGCGCCTTGCCGTTGGTCGTGTAGTGGACCTGGAACAGGATCTTGGTTCCGGCCGGGATCTTGAGCGCCACGCCCGGGCGAGTTTGCCGCGGCGGCGCGCCTGGCGCGTACGCGCCGGCTAATTCGCCAGACATCATCCGCATGGCCGGGCTATCGCCTGGCGCGAGCAGAAACACCAGCACGTGGTGGACGACGGCGCGGTTGCCGGGCCGCACTTCGCTGGCGACGACCCATTTGTCTTCGGTAAAGCCGGGATCGGCGACGAAGTGTTGATAGCCAACCACGCCCGTCGCTGGGACGTTATACGCCTTGTCACTCATTGGGATCACGATTTCCGGTTTCGGAATGCTCCAGCCTTCCGGAAATTCTCGCGCCGGCGGCAGATCGGCTTTGGCGCCTTCGGGACAACCGTTTTTCGCCCAGGCGCGGAAGGTTGCCTTCTCCTTGTCGCTCATCCGCGAATCATTCATGAACTTGCCATGCTCTGGGCTGGCAAACCAGGGCGGCATGCGGCCGGCGTCAACCACTTCGGCAATCGTGTCGGCCCAACCAACGGTCTCTTCATAACTGGTCAGCGGGAACGGGCCGATCTCGCCTTCGCGATGGCAAATCACACAGCGGGCGTTGAGAATCGGCGCGATGTCTTTGGAATAGTTGATCGACGAATCCGCGACGACTGTCTTGGGCCGACCGATCAAACAGCCCGGTGCCTCGGTCATCGCCTGGCTGACTGGCTTGCCGGCGAGCAACTCGGTGATAGCCTCGGCTAGATCGCGCCGGCCAACCTGCGGACGTTTGACCCCCACGCTGAATTGATCGTCGACGCGACCGCGATATCGGATCGCGCGCGCGTCGTCGAGCACAAACACCTCAGGCGTTCGCGTGGCGCCGAACTGATCCGCCAGCTTGCAATCCGCGTCGAGGAGAATCGGGAATGTGATCCCGCAGTCTTTGACATACTTCTCGATGTCATCGGCCGAGTCTTGCACGTTCGAAACGACACCGATGACGGCAACGCCCTTGGGGGCAAATTCTGCTGCCAGCTCGACCAGTCGTGGGCCGTACATCCGGGCCAGCGGACACTCGGTGCCCAGGAAGGCGACTACGAGCACTTTGTTATCCGTAAAGTCGCGCAGCTCTCGGGTTTGCCCTTGATGGTCTCGCAGGCTGAAGGTGTCGATCTTGCGACCGATCGTTTTGTCCTTCAGTACTACTGCGGGCGTTGCGGCCGGCGCGTTATCCGCCGCTGGCTTGTTCGGTTCTCTGCCAACGGCCGATACGGCCAGCACCCCCAGCGCCACGAGGGCACTGGCGGTGGCAATTCGTCCGAGATGACTCGCAATCATGCACCTGCTCCCCGGAGATTTCGCGATCTGCCGCGCGGTTTTGTCAATTTGTTAGGGCTGCATCGCCCGTCGGTAGCGTCGAACTCTGTTGTAACCCAGGGCGGAAGACCGGAGCAATACGAGCCGGCCTCTGGCCTAACACAACGCAAGCAGGGCAAAAAACGGGCCATCTGGCCCCACCCACGTGTTTTGGCGTCGCCGCGTCCGGCTGCGGTGCGTCCTCACCTCGACGGCTCGCCGATTGTACCCGTCCGGCGGTTGCCAGGTTTCAGGCGCCAGGATTCGGCCATTTTGCCTGACCTAATACTCTGACCCAATTGCTTGACTGGCGCCCAGCCTCTATTAGGCTGACAAACGTTGCTCGGAGTGTTGCAGACACTCGTCGCGATTGTGCGGCGTCGCGACCGGTTTTCGCGAGGCGAATTCCCAAGGGCAGGTTCTTAAGAGACGCCAAACTTTCTTGCGAGGTGAGCGATGCGAACGATGATTGCGGCGATTGTCTGTTGCGCGGTGGTCATTGCGATCGGCCTGAACCGATACTTGCACTTTAAGACAGTCACTGCCGCGCCGGTCACGCAGCAGCTTGCTGAATCACCGTTGAAAGGTGCAGTGCCGACGCGCGAAGCTGTTGTCCCTGTGGCAGACGTTGGAGGATCGGTCACGTCTTCGGCAATGCCTGTCGTCAATGATGCCTTCTTGGCGCAGGCGCCGGCCGAAGCCGAGGCTGCGACGAAGGCCAAGGCCGAGCCGAAGAAGCGCGCCGCGCCATCGGCGAAGAAAGAAGCCGGCGACGCAAAGAAGGCTGCCGCCGCAAAGGCTGCTGACGGCGGCAATGATCTGAAATCGATCAAGAAGGAACTGGCCCAAGCCCGTCGCGATCGCACGGCACTCGATAAGCGAATCACAGCGCTCGAGAAGCAAGTCGAAGAACTCGAGGCGTCGACGGCGAAGGACACCAAGTCGGCCAAGGGAGTGAAGTCAGAAAAATCCAGCCAGGACGACAAGCCCAAGGCAGAAAAATCAAAAGCCGCGCCCACCAAAGCCTCGGCGACGAAACGTGCAAAGACCACGAGAATGGGAGCGGCGGCGTAGTTCTGTCGAACGACAGAGGCGCGAGTTTTCAACGATGTGCGACGAACTTCGAGCGACTTTGGCTCGATCTCTTCGCCTGAAAGCTGATTGACCTCGTTTGTTCGCGAGAGGACAATTCTGTTATCGCCGTGTAATCGTTGCGGACACGCTCTCGGCGACCGCCTTTTGGAACGGGCAGCGGAACAGAGATTGGGAGGCCAGTCGATGCGCAGTGAGTTGCTTTGCGCGGCGTCGAGATTGTTTCTCTGCGTCGCAGCTCTGCACGGTTTTATCTCATGTTCGGCGTCGCTTGCTCTCGCGCAAGCCCCGCCCGTCGGCAAGTTGCCGGCCGTTTCGCGGTTTGAATTTCCCGAGCGTTGGGTGGGCGGCGAGCCGATGACCGTTGCCTCGCTGCGCGGCAAAGGCGTGTTTCTCTATTTCTTCGAAGAGACCTGCGGCAAGTGCAAAGCCAAGTGGCCCGAGTTGATGGCGATTGCCGACAAGCACGCCGACGAGCCGATTGTGTTTCTGGCCGTGAACTCCGGCACGTCGCCGCAAGAACTGGACGCGTACACGCGTTCGACGCAATTGAACTGGCCAGTCCTGGTTGATACCGATCGCTCGTTCGAGCGGCTCTGCGACGTGGGCGAAATCAGCCTGCAAAACGTCATGCAGGTCGCCTACATCACCGCCGATGGCCAGCTTACGCGCGGACGTTGGAGCGATATCGAAGGGTCGATCCAGTTAGCGCTCAAAGGCGCTAAATGGAATGTTGATCCCGCAGAAATACCGGAAGAGCTGAAGCCAATCTGGCGCGAGCTGGAGTTTGCGAAATACTCTGAAGCGGCGCAACCACTAAACAAGGCGCTCAAGTCAACAAAGCCGGCGCTGAAGATGGCCGCCGAAAAGCTGGTCGCCACGGTCAATGAAAAGATCCAGCAGGAGTTGGACGCCGCGGCCAAGGCGGCCAGCGACAATCGCAAGACCGAGGCTTACGACAGTTACGGAGACATCGCCAAGCAGTTTGCCGGCTACCCGGCTGCCGAGCCGGCCAATGTTCGTCGGAAAGAGATCGCAAAGGATCCGGACTTCAAGAAGGAGCTGATCTCGCTCAAGCAGTTGGACAAGCAAAGGGCGCTGCTCGAATCGCCAAAGCAGGCTGTTCGCGATCGCGCACGAGCTACGATTCAAAAAATGATCGACGCGAAGCCAGATAGCGCGGTCGCGCAACAAGGCCGTAGGGCGCTGGGCCCGAGTGGTGGAAAACCGCCCGCCAGATTCGACACAGACCCCCAGCCCTGACATCGCTCGCGGATGAATCATTTCCGCGCTCAAGGTCAAAGGTCTTGCCAACGACCAGGATCGACACCGATGTCGACGGGCCCTCGTTCCAACACGCTTGAAGCGAAGTACAGACAGCGGGCAAAGCGGCTGGTGATTTCAGATTGAGAAGGACTGTCTCAGAACGAGACTAAATCCGCGCCCGTGCTGGCATCGAGGGGCCCTCGTTTCGGGCGCGGAGCGGCGACGCCGGCGGGCGCCTGTAGGCCCCTTCTAGACCATGAATCGGCCTGTTTTCCCGCTATAAAGCCGCTTTTTTGGACGGGAATTTCGTACTCTCAATTGCTAAAGAAAACGACAGATTGCCTGGCGTCCAGCCTCTGGCGCCGGTTTTGCAATTCTTTTCTTTCGGAAACAACGGGCCTTTCCGAAATCAACCGCACAATACCGCCAGGAGAATTGCCATGAAACGCTTATTGACGATTGCGACGCTGATGGGAGCGATGGTTGTCGGAGCCTGCATCTCGGCGAATACCGCGACTGCCGCGCCGTATGTCTATGCAGGCGGTTACACTCCATACGTCACCACGTACTACCCAAGTGGTTACTACGTCCCTCGCGCCGGGCTGCGACGGGCCGCTTACGTTCCGACGTACAGCTACAGCTACTACTCGACTCCCGGCTACGTAACCACGCCGACGTACTACAATCCGTATCCAACGACGACCTACTACCAGCCGACCGTCTACGGCTATCCGGCGGCGACGCCGTACGTCTACGGTGGATACAGCTACGCTTACTAATCGAAAAGCAGGCCAAAGGCGATCGAGGCGAGCCGCGAATCGCCTCGATCGGAGGGGATGGTTTATGCGGTTTCTACCGTAATCTCTGGCAACATTTCCACTGCATGTCGCGCAGCGATGACCGCCGATCAGTCAGGCGTTTCGAATAACCGCCGTGCTCGAGTAACCCCTTTGGGGAATCTTTGAGCTGGTTACTATTAGACGATCGTGTTTTAGGTCGGCCAAGCTGTTCGTCGGCACATTTGTAGAATCTTGGCGCCGAGTTTGCACTCATGTCAGACGCGACTTCGTTGTGACCTCTACCTGGGAGCAAACTGCCATGAAACGCTTGTTGATGATTCTCGTTCTAGTTGGCGCCACTTTCGCTGGCGTGTCTGCAGCCTCAGCCAGACCGTATTATTACGGTGGCGGCTATCGCGGATATTATGGCTCGCCCGGATATTACGGCGCTTACGCTGGACCACGCGCAACGATGTATCGTGGCGCCTACGGCCCTGGTTACGGTTATGGATATGGAGTGTACGCGGCGCCGCGCGTGTATGCGCCGGGAGCCTATTACGGGCCATCTCGCTACACGTCTGGATACCGCGGCGGCTACTACAACTATCCGCGATACCGCTACTACTAAGTGAGTCGAGGAAGAATCCGCGCTGCAAAAACGCTGCGCCTCATGCGACGGATTCAATCGAGTTCACGATCCTTCAGGTATTTGTCTAGCTCCTCGACGTACGTGGGCGTAACGTCGAGGGGCGCGAATGGAAGTTGGATCACGTCGACTCCTGCGGACGGAACGCTCTTTGTGCCGGACGTTTCCGCATTGGGGTCGCCTTCTGGCCCCTCAACCGGTTTGGCCACACGGACGCGAAAGACAGACCCCTGCGATAAATCGTAGCTAGTGCCGTTAATGGAGACGATCGCCGGGGCGTATGAGTTGCGCATGACGGTGGCCGTGAGCCGCCCGCGTCGCGAGATAAACGTAGCATTGGCGTTGTAACTGCTAGCGTTGGCGGAATTTCCCTGCGACTGTTCCCGCCAATCCTTTGGCAGGCTCACGGCCAAAGCATAGTCATTATCCTTGACCTGGTACACAAGGCTATTGGCTCCATGCACCACGCCGATCAACGGTCTGGTGCGCGCTCGCCTCTCGCCAGGGCCGGTGAACGCAATCACACCAATCGCGATGACTGCCAACACAGCGAAGACCAGGATGACTTGTCGC